>Ga0214208_1000101_pt1 | contig 10286 bp, 10 predicted proteins | sample TroBogEpilimnion_30_FD_153046 | JGI IMG/M metagenome (GOLD analysis project Ga0214208, IMG submission 153046) | Freshwater microbial communities from Trout Bog Lake, WI - 21JUL2009 epilimnion | ecosystem: Environmental > Aquatic > Freshwater > Lake > Epilimnion/Euphotic zone | place: Trout Bog... | reverse complement strand
TAGATCAAGAATGGCATCGTAGATAAGTTCATGTGCCGGACGATAGAAATCACGCTCTTTGATAATTTCTACAACATCGGCGATCGCATCTTTGGAGAGGAGCATTCCGCCAAGCACCGATTGTTCGGCGACTAAATCTTGCGGTGGAGTTCTCTCAAACTCAACAGGTCGAGCCGGCAGGCTGTTATTCCCTCGATTTGGAAGTTCAGCGATGCTCATGCCCGTATCTTCTTATGGAGCGCTGACATTCCCTACTTTCGCCTCAGACCATGTGTACCTTGATGTGGGTAAGCAAAGTTTTGCTGGGGATAACCTGAATTTCTATGTGGAGCGGTTGTGGGTAACTCACCCTGGACTGGGGATAGTTCTGTGAGTTTGAGCTAATTCACGCTCAAAATCGAGATTTGGGCTGGGGATAAAGATAAATCTCGCCATCTCAATTAATGAGAAAACCCCACCTAGCGAGCTAGGTGGGGCTCTCTTTTACTACTAATTTGGTCTGCTAATTAAGCAGCAACTACCTGTACCTGAACGTTTGCTGCAACCTGAGCATGGAGGCTTACCTTGGCGGTGTAGTTGCCAAGCTTCTTCATGACTGGTGCCTTAAGGCGATGGCGATCGATATCGATTCCGACTGAAGATTTGATCGCAGCGATCAGATCCTTCTCGGTGACCGAACCGAAGAGTGAGCCGGTTCCGCCAACCTTTGCCTTAACAACGATTGGAGCTTGCTCCAAAGCTGTCTTGATCTCACGGGCGTGGTCGAGATCGCGGATCTCGCGAGCGCTACGTGCACGACGAATTCCTTCGATCTGCTTCTCTCCGCCTAGTGACCATGCAATTGCATTGCCATTTGGAAGTAGGAAATTGCGAGCGTAACCATCTTTAACAGTTACAACATCTCCGGCCTGACCTAGCCCGGCAACTTCGCGAGTAAGGATGAGTTTCATTTGTATATCCTCCCCTTATCTTGCTGTTGAGGTGTAAGGCAAGAGCGCCATTTCGCGGGAGTTCTTAACCGCGGCGGCAATTGCACGTTGATGTTGGGTGCATGCACCCGTTACTCGGCGAGCTCGGATCTTGCCGCGATCAGAGATGAACTTACGAAGTGTTGCGATGTCCTTATAGTCAATATAGGTGACTTTCTGTTGGCAGAAAGAACATGGCTTCTTCTTAAATTTCTTTAAAGCCGCGGCCGACATCTTCGGCGCGACCTTCTTTGGTTTTAAGGTCTTATTACTTCTTGCTCCCACTGTGGTGCTCCTTTAAGAGGGCCCTGTTTATTAAACAGGAATGGTTGGTTTCTAATGAGGTACGTTCTAATAAATTAGAACGGAGGTTGATCATCCGATGCTCCTGTTGCCCAACCGCCACCGACTGGGGCTGCTGACCAAGGATCATCTGATGATGCAGTTTCAGATGTAGCGGTGAAGCCGCCGGAACCCGCGCCGCGGGTGGTCTTTGTGACCTTTGCAGTTGCGTTGCGAAGTGATGGACCTACTTCGTCAACTTCAACCTCAAATACGGTGCGCTTCTCGCCTTCTTTAGTTTCATAAGAGCGTTGCTTGAGACGTCCAGAGACAATTACTCGCATTCCGCGAGTTAATGACTCTGCAACATTCTCTGCAGCTTGACGCCAGATTTGGCAGTTAAGAAAGAGGCTATCGCCATCTTTCCACTCGTTCGTTGCCTTATCGAGATAACGAGGAGTTGATGCAACGGTGAACTTTGCAACTGCAGCACCTGATGGTGTGAAGCGCAGTTCAGGATCGCTTGTTAAGTTACCGATCATTGTGATTGTTGTATCGCCAGCTGCCATTTTTCTCTCGCTTAATTAACTGTTATCTGATTATGAATTGAGTTGATCTGGACGAACGACCTTGGTGCGTAGCACCGCTTCGTTCAAATTGAGTTGACGATCAAGTTCTTTGATCGCATCTGGACCACAGTGCAGATCAGCAACAGCGTAGATTCCTTCGGCCTTTTTATTGATTTCGAAGGTCATGCGACGACGTCCCCAAATATCGAGCTTGTCGACGGTTCCACCACTGTCTTTGATGATCTTGAGGTATGTCTCAAGACTTGGTGCGACTGTGCGTTCTTCTAGGTCAGGATCGAGAATGACCATGATTTCATAATGACGCATGCGTTAACCCCACCTCCTCTGGACTAAAGCGGCCGTGGGATTTCCACGGCAGGAGGGTTACTGCTCCTACAGCGAAAAGGACGGGTGCCCTGAACCTGTAGGAAGGGTAAGCCTAACCTCCCGTCTGCAATAGGAGAAATTCGTCCTCCTGTGCGGGCAGATCCCGTGTGGATAAGAGGATCCTCCAGGCGAAAAATAGGCTAGTCGCCACCCTCAGCAGGATTGCTCCCGCGTACCACTTGGCCGGGAGTGCGAAGTTGGCCCCGGCAAAGCCGCCGAGGTACTCCCAAATGGAGAAGTGGTAGATCGCCTCAGCTCCCTGCCAGATCCAAAACGCTGCCCTATCTCGATTATTAACCAGAGCCATAACTCCCAATGGGGCTAACCACAATACATATTGAGGGGAGTAGACCTTATTGAGTGCGGTGAAGAGGGCGACAAAGATAAAGGCAGTTTGTGCCAACATCGGAGTACTTACGTTGCGAATCAGGTGTCCAACAACTACAAGAGATGCAAGAAGAAATAGCGCCATCCAGTAGACATTGATGTGTGGCGGATTGATATTAAAAATATTTATTGCCTGCCAGAAGGAACCTAGATCCGCAGGTCGATCGGAATTCAATTTAAAAAATCGCCACCATCCCTTGGGGGTGAGGATTGCAAATGGTGCATTAATAAATGTCCAGAGCAGGACGGTCTGTAGGAGATAACGGAGACCCGCCTTGACCTCTCTCGTCTTCAGAAAGATAACCGCGATTGGGATAAGTAAAACGATTGGAAAGAATTTGGTAGCAATCGAGATCGCCAACGCGGTTGAGCTCAGTAGATATCTCTTTCGATCAAACCAATAAATACTCAAGACTGCAGTTGCCACAGCCCACATATCCCAATTGATATACATCGATGCGATGACTGCCGGCAGCAGCGGAAGCAAATACCACTTTGCAGGATTTATTTTAGAGATCAGAATGGCGGTAAATACAAAGAGCGCGGCTAACAGCGCAATATTTAATAGAAAATAATATTTATCCGAATTTTGTCCATGCGGAGTTATGAGAGCAGTCGCCCACATAACAACTCCTGTTAGTGGTGGGTACTCAACAGAGTTTGTGGCGCTGGAATAGGGCCAAACATGATTCACTAAACCTCGTGCATCAAAGAGCGCAGGTAGATCGCTGTAGCACTCATGCACATCCACTCCAACACCAGTCCAATTGGTGTTGTAACAGTGATCAAACTTTGCGAATGAAAGTAAGCCAGCAAATAAGGCGAGTGCGATAACTGCCTTTGTTGTAAAGGAGAGTTTCATACTCTTTCCAGTTTATTTACTTCTTCTTTTTAGGTGAAGGAGCTGGTGTGGGTTTAGGAGTAAGAAAGGCGAGTTTAGGATCCATCGTTGGAACCGCGCTCTGCATAGGTGTTGGATCCACACCACCAATATTCGCTGGAGGTGGGAAATCCATTACGGGAGTGTGTGCCAACGCCTCTCGCATATATTGGTCCCAAATCTTTGCAGGGAAGGTTCCACCGGTAACGGCGTTGAGACCACCAATTCCATTAAGTGACTCTGAGGCGTTATCTCTAAAGAGTGCAACGCTGGTAGCCATTTGAGGCACAAATCTGGTGAACCAGGCGCTCGCATTATCAGTGGTGGTACCTGTCTTTCCAGCACTCGGCCTTCCCAGATCAGCTACCGCACCCGAGGCGGTTCCATATGTGGTGACGGTTTGTAGCGCCGTTGTTAAATCAGCCATTACATCGCTAGCAAATACCTGATTTGTCTGTGGTTGCGCTTGATAGAGGATTCCTCCGTTGTCGCCAATAACCTGCGAGACGATGTAAGGCTTTGCATAAATTCCTTGCGCCGCAAAGGTGGCATATGCGGAGGCGACATCAATTACATGTGGACTTGCAACACCGAGCGTGACGGAGGGTCCTGAAACCATCTGCACCGAAGTCGGGATACCCGCGCGACGTGCAACATCAATAACCTTATCGGGCCCCACCTTGATGCCAAGTGGAACGAATACGGTATTTACGGAGTTTGCAATTGCATCGAGGAGGTTGATGTTGTTGTACTGCTCGTTACCGTAGTTAAAGACTGGGTATGGACCTTGCGAGCCAGGGTCATAGAAGACTTGTGGGGATCTTCCATTCCAGACCGAATGCAGACTAATTCCAGCCTCAAGAGCAGCGACTAGTGCAAATGGTTTGAATGATGAACCTGCTTGAGTCGTCGCCTGCGTCGCGTTGTTGTACTGACTCTTCAAATAATCTTGACCGCCATACATTGCGAGTACCGCCCCGGTTCCGGGTTGAATCGAAACCAAGGCGACACGAAGGTTATTGAATGGTGACTTAGGAGTGCGCTTTGCGACGGCATCGACTGCTGCCTCTTGATCCTTCTTCACCAAAGTGGTTTTTACAACCAACCCACCTTGCAATAGCTGATCTTGAGTAAATCCAAATTGCTGTAATTGATTTTCAATCCAAGAGATTACGTAACCCTTTGGACCTGCTAAAGAACCAGAAGCGACTCTCGGTTGAATAAATGGAAAGACTTGCTTTGCCTCTTCGGCGCGGGTGAGCCACTTAGCCTTCACCATTCCATCAAGTACGTACTTCCAGCGCGCCTGCAATCGTGCTAAATAACTCGGGCCGTTAGCGGGATCGTAATATCCAGGGGCGTTGAGAATGCTGGCTAAGACTGCAGCTTGCGAGACATTGAGTTGATCGACTGTACGACCAAAGAAAACTTCTGAACCGGTCTGCACTCCATAAGCGCCGCGACCAAAATAAATGGTGTTGAGGTAATCTTCAAGGATCTGATCTTTAGAGAGTTGCTGTTCCAATTTAACGGCAATGACAATCTCTTTTATCTTTCGTTGAATACTCTGTTGCGGAGATAAGAAGGCGGTCTTGGCATATTGCTGCGTGATAGTTGAACCACCTTGCAAGGAGCCACCGCGAACGTCATGCCACAGCGCACGCAAAATTCCCGTTGGGCTAAAGGCGTGCTCGTTATAAAAATTGCGATCCTCGGCAGCCAATATTGCATGTCTCACATTGATCGGAATGCTCGCTAATTGGACGCTGGTGCGATCTTGCGCTCCAACTCGGCCAATCTCCGACCCATCCGCATACTCAATAACTGTGGCCTGACTATTTACATATTGATTGGGGTCAGGAATCTTGACGGTGAAGTAGGCGTAGGAAAAGAGGTAGGTCGCTATAACAAATCCCCCGCCGATCGTGAAGATCGCCCCGCGGATAAACCAGGTTCTCAGGTTTTCGCGGGTTGGTTTTTCCATGTGGAAAGGTTACCGCCCGGCGCTACGGGCGTAATCCTCATCCTCAAGAGTTCGCACCCTGCGTGGGGGTTTGCGGTATTTACCATCTCCGAGTTTGAAGGAGTAGATCAGATGGTGCCAACCGCATCCCATACAGACCTCAACGATATAGACGCGGAATTCCCCGTATTGGCTCTGCATCTCTTCAATTTCGGCGGAAGTCTTAATGCGGCCTGAGTACTGACCGAGTTGATCACCGAAGGTATATCGCAACTCGACCATCTCAGCTTTGCGGCAAACAGGACAGAGCCTTTCTACTCGCTCTCCGTGATATTTGGCAGCGCTCTTGAGATAGGGATCGGCATCGCAGGCATCTAACCCCGAGGTTGTGCCTTTGAAGAGCGCGATTAACGTAGCGCGACGCTTAAGTGAATAATCGATCGCATCACGACGACTCCATAAGGTCCCCAACATAGTTTCCAAGAATAAACCTTTATAACTAACTACGCTTGCGCGCATGAGAAAGGTTGGGATGACTAAAAACTGGCCATTTCATCCTGGGAGCAAGTTGCCCCACATCCTCACAGTACGTTGGCTTGGACAAGTCGGCGATGGGATCTTCCAATCCTCATTAGCATCCTTCGTGCTCTTCTCCCCAGAACGTCAGCCCGATGCGGTGAGCGCCGCCACCGCCTTTGCCGTAGTACTTCTGCCTTACTCACTTGTCGGTCCTTATGCGGGAATATTTCTAGATAGATTCTCTCGCCAGAGAATTGTTCTCTTCTCGAATCTCATCCGAGCTGTTGATCTTGCTTTCATTGCGCTACTGATTAAGGCGGGCGCAACCGGCGTGCCACTCACCCTCTTGGTACTAGTGGCATTTGGAATTAATCGGTTGATTCTCGCTGGACTCTCCGCTGGTCTGCCATTGGTCGTCGAGAAAGATGAGTTGATCTCCGCAAATGCCTTGGCGGTTACCGGAGGAAGTATCGGTGTAGTCATCGGCGGCGGAATCGGAATTGGTGTAAAGAAATTATTTGATCATCATGGAAAGAGTGATCTGAGTGATGCCAAAGTAATTTTGATTGCGATGGTCTGTTATCTCTTAAGTTCCTTCTTCACGCGGAGGTTATCTCGTAAGGAGATTGGACCCGCTGATCATGAGATTCCAGTTGAAGTTCGGGGAATTCGCGAACTGCAAGAGGGCTTACGTATTTTGAGAAACCATCCCGATGCTTTACGTGGAATATTTTCTACTGCGATTCAACGAGGTGGATTAACTGGACTTACATTGATGGGGTTATTGCTGGAGAGAAATACCTTTAACCCACCTAGCAATCCGGATGCCGGTCTAGCAGGCTTTGCTTACGCTCTCGCGGTTGCTGGAGTTGGCTTTGGTGTTGGCTCCTTTATCACGCCATTCTTCGTCAATTACTTTGGGCGACATCGTTGGATACGAATAATGATGATCGCGCCATTCCCATTTCTCGTGCTCATCGCTTTTCTTCCTCAAGAGTGGCTACTGCTCACAACCGCCTTCTTTATCGCAACCTGCGGTCAGGCAGTTAAAGTCACCAACGATGCCCTCGTTCAATCACAAATAGCTGATGAGTTCCGCGGAAGAGTCTTTGCTTTTTATGATGTGGCGGTAAATGGCCTCATTGTTCTAGGTGCGATTGTGGCAGCGCTCATCCTGCCCACATCTGGAAAATCGGTAGCACTTCCGCTTCTTACGACCGCGGTCTTCGCATTGACCACCTTCTTATTGTTGCGAAATTCCAAGTTCTTTATTGCGCGCCCAAGCAAGTAGCTCTTCGGTAGCCAACTCTGGTCCAAGCGGGCCGCGCTCCATTCGTAACTCGAGCAGGAAATCGTAGGCCTCACCGACAAGTCGAGAAGGTTTAATTCCTAATATCTCCATGATCTGCTGGCCATCTAAATCAGGGCGGATTCGATCTAACTCTTCTTGAGCTTTCAGTTCTGCGATCCGATTCTCTAAAGAGTCATACGTAGCGGAGAGTTGATCAGCTTTGCGCTTATTGCGCGTTGTGCAATCTGCGCGTGTAAGAACATGAAGCGAATCCAGCAAATCTCCTGCATCTCGAATGTAGCGACGGACGGCTGAGTCGGTCCACTCTCCACTTCCATATCCATGGAAACGAAGATGCAGGAAGACAAGAGTTGAAACATCATCAACAATCTTGCTCTCGAAACGCAACTCCTTAAGTCGCCGCTTTGTCATCTTCGCACCCACAACTTCATGGTGATGGAAAGAGACTCCACCTCCAGGAATTAATTCACGCGTTCGAGGTTTGCCAATGTCATGCATGAGTGCCGCTAAGCGAATCACAAGGTTAGGCCCACCTAATCGATCCTCATGGGCGATCGCCTGTTCTAGAACAGTTAGCGTGTGCTCGTAGACATCTTTATGGTGGTGATGTTCATCGATTTCCAATTTCAATTTCGGCAATTCTGGAAGGAAGTGGGAGGCTAGACCAGTTTCAACAAGTAGACGTAATCCCAATCTTGGATTGGATGACATCAGAGTCTTAACAAATTCATCTCTAATACGTTCTGCGGAAATGATCGACAGTCGATCAGACATTTCAACAATCGCTGAGATAACCGATGGGTCAACAGAGAAATCTAACTGTGCCGCAAATCGCGCAGCGCGCAACATGCGAAGTGGGTCATCAGTGAATGAAGAAGTAGCACTTCCTGGAGTTCGCAGTACCTTCTTCGCTAAATCTCCAGCGCCATCAAAGAGATCTATAAATGTCGGCTGTTCTGTCGTGAGTTCTAGCGCCATCGCATTGATAGTGAAATCTCTGCGAGAGAGATCGCCCTCGATCGTCTCTCCAAAATTCACATCCGGTTTACGCGATTGTGGGTCGTAACTCTCGCTGCGATAGGTCGTTACCTCAACAGTGACGTCGCCTTTCTTTGCAGCAATAGTTCCGAAGGCGGCACCGATCTCCCAGACGTTATCTGCCCACTTTTTGAGAATCCTGGTGCTCTCTGGTGGTCGTGCATTAGTCGTGAAATCTAAATCATTTCCAAGTCTGCCCAATATGGCATCACGCACAGGCCCCCCAACGAGAGCCAGAGTAAATCCCTCACGCTTAAAAGCCTCCGCCAAGGATGCAATCAACTCCCCGTGCAGAGCAAGGGAGCCGAGGGCTAGTTCGGCTGCGATGGCTCCTGGATTAGGCAACTGGGTACTCACAATGAGTAAGGCTAGAGCAGTACCCTTCTCTTATGACCCCGGCACCTGGTGCGGGTGGCGAAGCGAAACGGAAAAAACGTCGGAGACGGCGTCCTGCGGGCCCACACTCACCCACTGATACTTTAACTCCGGCTAAAACCGAACCTCGTACCGCCCCTGTCAAAAAATCGCCCCTTAAGAAACGCCCGGCTTATGCCAAGCGAGTGGATGAGGTTAGCGCTGGGGGATTAGTTATTGATGGCACCGGCACCAAAGGTTTACTTATAGGTCGACGTGATCTCAAAGATGCATCTCGCGAACGCTTGCTTTGGTCACTTCCCAAGGGCCATATCGAAGCTGGCGAAACACCTGAACAGGCAGCGATTCGTGAGGTCGCTGAGGAGACTGGAATTCAAAGCGAGATCTCGCGTGAGTTGGGAATTATTGATTTCTGGTTCATGGCAGGTGGAAAGCGGATTCACAAGACCGTTCACCATTATCTATTCCGAGAGGTCGGCGGTGTATTAGCGCCTCAAGTGAGTGAAGTCGATGATGTCGGTTGGTTTCCATTAGACGAGATCATCTCGTTGCTCGCATATCCAGATGAGAAGAAACTCATTGCCAAATCTGGTGACTTAAAAGTATGAAGCGGCTACTAGCTCTACTTGCTGCTCTCACCTTCACCTTTATCGCAACTCCCGTTGCTCAAGCTGGTACGACGATTTATCTCACCGAACCATCTCACCGTCAGATTAATGGGCAATTCATTGATGATGCTCTCGCCGACTCAATCAGTTTTACTGGTCGACTCGGGCAACTAGTTTTCAATCCACCTATAGGTGAACGAACCTGGGTAATTGATCCCGCACTGATAGATGATGTGACTGCAATGGCTGGTGGTTACACACTCACATCAGGTGTTGCGGGCACAGCAGAACTAGCCGCTAAGTCTTGGCTCGACCAACTCAAATTAGATGTACGAACCGACCCCATCATCCCAATGGTGTATGGCAACCCCTCGTCATATTGGGTAAGTCAACTCTCCCCTCACGAGGCCAATTACCTTCTAACCATTTCGCAGAGTCGACTTGCAACGTTGTTGGGTGTTGATGTCACGAACCCTGCGGTATACCACTCAAATTCACACTTCAGCCTAACTTCGGCCGACATAAATTCACTCAAAGATGATGCCTCCCAATTTGCGGCAACCGCTTCATATATTGATCCAACAAAGATTGATATCTCACGGCTTGCTCTTATAAGAATTCTCAATCCCGACCTCACCGACGATCGTCGCGAATATTTAATAAGAGATCTAACGGGCGCTGCGTATTCACAGATTCATTTAGTTCATCTAGGCCCTGGCAAGTTCACAGTGACATCTACTCATCAAGATCTACCTATAACTCTTACAAATGGCTTCCCATTAGATGTCAAAGTAAACCTTTATGTAATACCAACTAATTTGAAAGTTGAAGTTGGAACCCTGCCCCAGATAGTTATTCCAGCAAAATCCAAGATCCAGGTAATGGTTCCTATTACAGTTTTAACATCAGGAACCTCGGGTTTGAATGTTGAACTCACCTCCACCCATGGCAATTTATTGGGGGATTCGGTGATCTATCCGCTGCAACTCTCAGTGATT
>Ga0214208_1000098_pt1 | contig 10449 bp, 9 predicted proteins | sample TroBogEpilimnion_30_FD_153046 | JGI IMG/M metagenome (GOLD analysis project Ga0214208, IMG submission 153046) | Freshwater microbial communities from Trout Bog Lake, WI - 21JUL2009 epilimnion | ecosystem: Environmental > Aquatic > Freshwater > Lake > Epilimnion/Euphotic zone | place: Trout Bog... | reverse complement strand
GGAACATTCACATGTAATATTTTAAATACAATTTCAAATGAATTAATTACAGGAGCTACAACAATGGATTCTACATTATTTGTATCAGGTACAACAATATTACAAAACGCTGCAACATGTGAATCAACATTAACAATAGCAAGTATAGCATTTGTAGGATATAATAATAATAATCCATATGTACAATTAGGAAATATAAATGGTAATAATTATTGTGTTGCGTCTACACCAGGTAATTTTTCAACGTCTGCTGCTACAGGTGATACTATTTTAAGATCTATAAATAATTTACTATTACAATCTGGCACAAATGCTGCTGGACTTGTTATAAATTCTTCAAATAACACAATGATATATAATAATTTAAATGTTAGTGGAACAACAAATTTAAATAATAATTTTATAGTTTCTAATACTTATGGTATAATACATAATGGTCCCATTATACCATTGAGCACTGTTGACAGTAATTTGTATGGAGGTAGTGCAATATATAATGCTTTTGCAGGTGATAGTAGTATATATTCATATTGGGGTGTTAGTATAAATTTAAATAACGCAGGAAATAATCCTTCAAGTAATGCAGGATATGCTCGCATACCATACACATCAAGTTTTACAATCAATCAACGACCAGTTGGTGGTGGGGCTGGTTCTGCTTTAACTAATTTGTTTACTGTTCTTCAAAATGGTAATGTTGGTATTGGTACAACATCTCCACCATCTAGTTTATATGTATCGGGTACAACAGTTTTGAACAATGCTGCTACATTAAATTCATCCTTAAATCTTGCAAATAATACCTGGCATAATTCAGTAGATGGTGTCAACAGATTTTATTATAATAATAATGGAACATCTTTTTTCCATTCTGGTAATGCTAATGGTTCTGGTTTTACTTTTCGAAATACTGCACAAGCTGATATATTTACAATAAATGACTCAGGTACCATTACAGCAAATGGCACATTAAATATTATTAATAGTTATAGTTATTTATATGGATTACGAATTAGTGGTAATGATGGAGGTAATACAATATATAATGCTTCCAATTCAATAGGTATATCAGCTATATTACCTAGTGGAGGTTCTGCTATTACATTCAATACTGGTACATCATTAGGAACTTTAAAAACAGTTATAGCTATTGATGCAGCAACAAACCAAACTATTTTTTATGGACCTATAAATATTTATAATGGTACTTATAATAGTGTATGGCAGTTATTAAGTGGAACATCCTATACAGGTGTTAATGATTCTTTAATTTTTCAACATGTTAAAGTAGGTACAAATAGTACCTGGTGGTTTAATGGTTCACAACAATCCACACAATCAGAAATATCAGATTCAAGAGTTAAAACAGATATTAATGATATTTCAAACGCATTAAATATAATAAATCAATTGAATCCAAAAACATATAATAAATTAGATGATAAAGATAAATTTAAACAGTTTGGATTTATTGCTCAAGATGTTGAAAAAGTAATTCCTGAAATAGTTAATACTGAATCAGAATATATAGCAAATGTTTATAGTGATGGAACATATAATAATAAGATAATTACAGTTTCAAAAAATATACGAAATATATTAAATATAGGTAATAAGATAAAGACAATATTAAATAATGATGGACATAAAGAATATTTAGTGGGTGCTTCTAATCATCATAATAGAAATAAAAAAAGAATAAGTATTATTAAAAATATTATTGATGATTATTCTTTTGAAGTAGAAGAAGAAATAAAAATGAATGAAAACGACAATAATATATTTGTTTATGGAGTATTTAAAGAAGATTTTAAAACATTAGATTATAATTCATTGTTTAGTATTAATTTTAAAGCAACAAAGGAATTATATAATATTATTAATGATTTACAAGAAAGAATTAAAATATTAGAGAATAAATTAATTTAATTTAATTAATATATAATTTATATTAATATATGACTAGAAAAATCGGAAGTAAAAATAAGCACAAAAAAGAAAAACCAATAAAAGAAAAAAAACAGAGGGGGCGAAAGCCTGGCGCTTTGGGGCATAGCCCCAAACCAAGAGGAAGCATAAGACAGAAACAACATCAGACAGTAAATGTAAATATAAATTCCGATGATGTTTCACAAACAAAGAAACAAAATATACCTGCACAACTACCATCATCTATTTTTGACGCAGCATTTAGTAATCAAAATTATGGATTCAACACAAGACCAGCAATAAATCCACCACAACAAGCGCCAGAATTAGCATCATCAAATTTGATATCATCGTTTATAAAGGCTATGTCTGCAAATCAACAAGCAAATACACAGACACAACCTATAATAATACCATCATCCCCAATAAAGGAAACAAAACCAGAACCAAAAATAGAGAAGCCAAAACCAGAACCAAAAATAGAGCAACCAAACCCAGAACCAATAATAGAGCAACCAAAACCACATTTTACTCACGAGGATGTGCAGCATTTAATTGATAAAATACACAATGAACATAAAGAAATACCACCAATTCCACAAGATGAACCAAAACCTGTGAACAAAAAAATAATAAATGATGTTTTAGGATTGCAAATAAATGATAAATATGATGGTTTAAAATTGAAAAATAAATTTATTCCTTTTAATAAAGTCATAAAAGGTACATTATTAGGTGTTGCAGGTGGTGCTTCTATTGGTATAGCTGGTCCTAGTTTGGTAAACAATGCTATATCAACTGCTGCAAGTGCTGCAGGGTACTATATAGCAGGTGAAGAAGGAGCAATTCTAGGTGGTTTAGTAGGAAGTGCTGGAGCAGATAGATTAAACAAATCATATCCTGTCCAAACACATGCAATTCATAATTCTGGATATGAAGAGATAATACCTAATTCATCGCGCGTAGGTAGTTCAGGAACGCTTATATCAACTGGTAGATTACGAGAACCACCATCAACACTACCACGTGAAACTTTGATATCAAAATTAAGCACTGCTTTAAAAGATGTTTCACAAACACGAACACCAGTTAAAACAAAAATTAAAGAAAGTAAGTTATTAAAAGATTTAGAAAGAAAACAGGGAACATATGGAACAATAAATAAAACAGACGTAGAACCAACAGAAACAAAGGCTTCCACATTCTCAACTATAACAGAAGGTGTAAATGATTTATATAGACGAATAAGTGGACAAAAAAAAGGCAATTATTCAAAATTATCAAGCACTGATAATATAGATGATGATTTTTCAAAAGCTTTAAAACAATCAAAACAATCAAAAGGGACTTATGCTATTTTGGAGCCGCCTGAAAAAGATTTTGAAACAGAGTGGGCAGCAATGAAAGAATTTAAAACACGAAATGAGCAAAACATACGGAAAAGTATAGCACGAACAGATGCAGAAGAAAAAAAGAAAAAAACTCAGGTAGATTTAAACCAACAAATAGCATATTTAATGGGAGATGACCCACCAATACAACAATTACCCGCTTACAGCGGGCTTAGACCTTCGGCACCATTATCACCAGCAAGAAAATTTATGGCACAATCTAACATGAATAAACTATCACAAAAATTATTATATAAAGACAATATAATTAAACAAAAAAATATAGAACGTGATGTAGCAGCATTTACACAAAAAAGAATAGAAAAAAAAATAATGCAAGACCAAGTAGCAGCTACAAGAAGCGGGGCAGCATTTGGAGCAACACAAGCACAATTGAATGAGCCTACACGTATGCAATTACACAGAGAAAGAAACCCAGAATTAACACAATTAAGACAGCAAAAGTCAGACTCTAAACGAGGTAAAATACAATTAACTGACACAGAGGCAGCAGCCATAGATGCACGCATTGAACAATTAGTAGCACAAAATAAAGCAGAAAAAGCTAAAGGTATAGGACCTAAACTAGGAAGACCCGAAGGTTCAAAGAAAAAATAAATATCTAGAATTTTTATGAATTTAAAAAATATCTAAGTTAGATTAATATATATATATGACCCACGTTTACTCAGGACCCCCACCAGGGGGATTAATGGATGTACCACCAAGCATCCCTAATGGTTTATTGTATCGGTGTAAACAGATACTCGGCATCTCTAAACAATCTTTAAAGTTAGTTCCCCTCTCAGGTCAGACTCAAGTCTCTAATGGACAAAAGATTATTTTTAGTTTACCTGCAAACAGTTTAGTTGATTTATCTACCTTAGAATTCAATTTTCAAGGAGCTACCCAACATCGGGGAAATGGTACAACTGGAGGAGGTACTGGTACAGGTACTAATTGTTCTAATGTTGTACAAAAAGCGTTTTTTCCTAGAAATACAGCTTCATTAATTGAAAATTTAGAAGTTAAAGTTAATGGACAATCACGACAAAATATTAATCAATATGGTTATTTATTCAATATATTAAATGATTATACTTGTGGTGTTGATTCAGCAACTAAAAATAGAATTGGCATGAATACTGACCCTTCTAATAAAACTTTATATAATTATGGTCAGCCTACTTCATATCGTGGTTATCCTGCAGGTAATACAAATGACACTGTTACCAACTCATGGGCTGACCAAGATTATTATACTATTCGTCAATGGTTAGGAATCCTTGGGGGTAATACATCAACCACAATAATAGATACATCTTTATATGGTGATATAACTATAGAAATTACTTTAGCTCCTTCAGATGTGTTAATGTTAAGTAATCCAACGGGTACTACAGTTTCATATTCTTCTACAAGCAATTCCGAAAATGGTTGTACATTTGCTGCTGGTTCATCTGCTGCTGCAACTAATGGAACTGGTACAGGTTATACTTTATCAAATATAGGTTTTATAATTACACGTTATGATATGCCCTCAAGCTATTATCAAGCTGTAGCAAGTGTATTAGAATCTGGAGCTGTATTTAAATTATATTATCCAAATTATTCAGTATTTTTAGGTACTGCTGTTGCTTTAGGTTCTGGAACAACTACACGTTTCAACATATCAACTCAATCATTAGACATGGTTATATCTACTAGACAAGTTCAAGACAGAGGAATCAACCAAGCACCAATATTAGGTACACCAAGTTCCAATTATCTCGCTCCTGTTTCAACTTCATCATGGGGAACTTATGGTGAATTTGGTTCTTATGCTTACACCTTTAAAAATGCTTTAATGAATGGTGTTTCAAAAACTTTAAATAATAGTAAATACTTCGTTAGAAATGGTGATGGTATTTCATATTGTACATATATTGTTGGAGCAGTTCGTTTAATTCCTGAATATGTCTATGAGCAATTTAATGGTATTTTAAGAGCTTGGAATAATCAAAATGATTTATTAGGTGGTGTATATGAGGGCATCCAATCATTAGCACATTATCAAACCAGTTTTTATTCGCATATACTCTCATTAAATGTCACAAACGAACATGATTTATATACTGTATCTGGTTTAAATGCATCAGCTACTCCTATTTCTATAAGTTGGGAAATTACAGGAAGTGGTGGTACTGGTGGTACTGGGGTATTAGCTAATATAGACAAGGCATCAACATCAAATGGTAATCTCTTTCAAACTTCTAATTACAACACAACACCTGTCTTATTTGCTTGCTACACATCAAGATTGGAAATAAGCAGTGGGCGCAACATAGTGAGCTATACCTGATTGGATTTTATAATTATTCATTATTATCTTTACAAAAAAATAATAATATCTAATTTAATATATATATATAATGAATCCAGCAAATTATCCAACTAGTTATCAACAAAATGTAATACAACCGACTAATTACATGACATTTGACCAAAGTAGCTTAAATCCATACAATTATAAATCATTTGGTGATAGAGAAAATATTTATCAACTATATCAAAATATGTATTACTATACAAGACAAATAAACCCAATATCAATGGTTAATGATAACCCACAAACACGCGATCCAAGTAATATCCCATGTGATTTAGCATTTAGACAAATATATGCGACTGGAGATGCTAACAATAATGACCCTTTAAATATTCAACGTAGTATTGCAAATAATCCAAATCTATGGAGAGATAAACAACCTGCAGAACCTTATTGGAGAACATACGAGCAACAGATTGCACCTAGACAATTAAGTTCAATTAATGCAGGACATGCAAGCAGTAATATATACTCACATGGTTTTTTAATTAATTAGAATTATTTATTAGAAAGCTTTTAGAAACCATAGAAAAATAAATATCTATTTAATCTAAAATATCTATTTTATTTAAAATATCTATTTTATTTAAATATCTAAAAATAATTTCTAAATTATCTATAATATGTCAGAAACAGAAGATTTTATTAGTGAAAAAGATATTAAAAAATTAAAACCTAAACGGCAACCAACTGAAGCCCAATTATTACATTTAGAGAATATAAGAGTTAAAGCAATGGAGAAAAAGAAAGAAATGAGAGAAATTACAGAAAAAGCAAATAAACAGAAAGAAATAGATAATGGTAAATTACAAAAGAAATTGGAGAAAGAACAATTAGCCAAAAAATATGAAGAAACAATAGAGAAAGCTAAAGTTGATAAAATAGAAGTTAATTTAGAACCTAAACCACAACCTAAACCAGAACCTAAACAAGAACCTAAACCAGAAGAGAAAAAAAAGAAAGTTAAAAAGATAATTTATAAAGAAGTATCAGAGAGTGAATCTAGCGAAGAAGAAGTAATAATTAGAAGAAAAGCAAAATCACGCCCACAATCTGCACCTGCTATAGTTGCACCAGTTGCTGCGCCACCACCTCAACCATCATTTCATGAGCTTGTTTATCAGTCATCATTAGATAGATTAAAAACACGTATGGTTGACGAGAGATGCAAACATATATTATCTAGTGTAATGCCACAATATAGCTGAGATTATTCAACTATAATTACAGTATCAAAATTTCTTTTTAATCTTTTATCAATAGATGTTTCAGGATGTGTATCAATTACTAAACAATCATGTGGTTCATTTGTTGCATGACGATATGCCTCCTCAAACTGTGGTTCAGTTAAAATATTACTCACCTCATCATATACTTTATCTAATATCATTTTAATATTAGAAAATTTATATATAGCCCAAATATCAATATTATTTCTAATTATATTATTTATACTTCTTGGGTTCTGAGTAGTAAAAATTAAATTAATACCTAAATGACGATGCTTTACAGTAATGTTAGCAATCAAACAATTGCCACGTTTAAAACAGTCATTAGTCCCTATCATATCATCCAATATTAAAAATACTACAGGTGGATATTTATATTTTGGTTTTTTAATGTGTTCAGGGTCTGCAAAATCATACTTAGATAATATTAATAATTCATCAGGTAATAAAAGGTTGACATTTTCCTCAATCTTTATAAATTTCTTCCATACTTTTAAATATTTTCTATAGTCTTCTATTTCTTGTTTATCATCTTCTATACTTTGCAATTTTTCATTTAATTTATCATCACTATATTGTAAAATAATATCATCTTCATCTAAACTTTCTAATGTTTTATATATTGGATTTGCTTGTGAGTAAGCAGTTGGTGCAAAAAGAATAACTCTAGTGGGTAATGAATTTCCTTTATAATCTTTTATTGGATATTGTTCATAATTATGTATCAACTTACATAATCCAGTGGTTTTACCACTATTTTTTGCACCTAAAAATAATGCTGAAAAATAACAGGATGTTAATTCTCCATTAATAGATTTTGGAGTTGGTTTTTTGTTCATTTTTGGTGGTTCATTGTTTAGACCTTTTAATTTATATTCGGTAATGGTCATAATTATATTATTATTAATTTAATATAGAAAAAATATCTAATATAAATTAATGTCTGAAAATAATAATATAGAAAATATTTCAAATAAAGAAATAATCATTAAAGATAGAGAAGAGCAAGAAAAATTAAAAAATGACCCTGATAAAGTATTTACTTATGAACGAGCTAAATTTAATGGTTTTGGAATTTATGAAAAATATGATATTAATGATAGAGTAAATGAATTAATGGAATTATGTAAAAAACAGTATCCAAATCTTGATTTTTATTTATTGTGGATATCTACAGTTGATTATGTATTAAAGGAGGAATTAAAAGTTGAAACTACATCAGAAGAACAAGCAAAAAAATGGTATGATGAATATCTAAATGAAAGAAATAAACGTGAATATCAAAATGTACAATTGTTAGATAAGAATAATAAACCAATAATTGAGGTTAAATAATTTTTTATCTAATTATTATTATATATATAATGACCGACCGCAATATCAAATATAAAGTTGTTACTCGCATTCAATGCTTTGGTGATGATAATATTTTAACTAATGCACAATATCAATATCCATTATCTGGTTCAACAGTTAATAATGCTTGTAAAATGCGTTTTAATTTAAAAGGTAATTTAGGAGATTTAAATTTATCACAGAATTGTAGAATGGTTGTTGAAACATGTTGTATACCTTCGTTGACTAATGCTGCTGGTAAATATGCTTTATTACGTTTAACTACACCAACAAATGACCGTTATTGGGATTCAAAAAAAGGAGCTAATGGTAATCCAATTATATTAAGTATGGGTTTAAATTCAACTGCTAACACATTAAACATATTATATAATGCGTCTGAATTCTTCTATAATTTAAATATTCCACACAATATATTTAGTAATGGTATATTAGATATGGAGCTTGAAATTCCATCTCAAACATCATCAGCGATTGAATTCATATCTGGTACACCATTATCCACATTTTACATTAATTTTGTTATCATTGATGCAGACACAGAATTAACACACGATACAACCTTAGCCCCTCCAATTGATTTTAAAACATATAATTCAAATTTTCCAATAAAATTTATTTACTAAGTTTAAATAATGAGTAATATAAAATCAAAAATAAATATATACATTAGTTCAAAGTATAGACAACCAGACGAACAAACATCAGATTTTAAAGTTGTTATACCTGATGGACTTTTAAAATGTGCAAGAGATGAGTATTTCACATTAAATATTAATTGTTTTTATGTTTATAACACCTTTTATCAATGCAATACAAATTATAATCATTTTCAATTATGGTTTTATACATCTGGGGGATTACCTTACATGTTCCAAGACTTATATTTAACAATTGGGAACCCTAATATTTTTGATGTGATGAATAATATAAATACATTAATATCAGTATATGGCAATGTTTCGTATGATAGAATAAAGAATAAATTTATATATACAAGAACGTATGCACAAGATAGTAATTATTATAATATGTATTTAGTGGCTATTAATGCAAATTCATTTTTAGGATTTACAAACATTACCAAAAATTTAATTTTAACTACTGGTACATATTCTACAAACCCTATTAATATAAACCCTATTCAAGCTATTAATATTACTATTGGAGGTGATATTAGTTTTGAAAATAACAATATAGATAATTGTTATGGTAGGTGGCAAAATTCCGATATTATCATACAAAAGGCTATAGATGTACCAATGAATGGTTTAATTAAATATGAGAATGTGGATGGAGGAGATAGTTTTCAATACTGGCTACACAACACTGACAGAATTAAATATTTTGAACTGAATGTATATGACCAAGACATGAATGAAATACCAGATTTTCCAGATTATTATTTGCATGTTCAATTTAATATAAGAGAAAAACTACAAAATAATGAACTATTAGAAAAGAATATAGAATATACAAAGCACAATTTTTTAATATTAGGCTATATTTTTGATATATTAAATCATTTCTACAAACTTTTATTCAATAAAAATTTTCTCACATAATATATATAATGTCTGGTAAAATAAAAACTTTAGGGTATAGCAATTTTAAAAATAGAGGTATGGAAAGACCAATATCAATAATCAAAAGTATGGGAGACCATTTAAATAATAAACACCATAACACAGTACATAAACCACATCACCATCACGATAGTGATTCACCAAGATAAATTCAAACGAATTATTTTAATTTAAATTATTATAAAAATTGAAAAATAAAAAATCTTAAGATTTTTTATTTTGAAGAAAATATATTTTTTAGTTTAAAAAATATATTTTTTCCTAAATTATTATAATATAATGGAAACTTTAAAACCCTTCTTAGGATCCTATATGGAATCTCCTTTATTTCTTAATAATGGTAAATATGGTTGGTATCTTAACCATAATCATAAATTATATGGTGTCCCTAAATGCTTTGAAAAACCAACTTTTAAATTAGAGGATGCAATTAAAATAATTGAGTACAAGAAAAAGATGAAAGAACAACAGATTGAGAATAGAAAAGATTTTCAAGACGATGATATAATAAAACAATTGGAAAGCTTGCCGCTTTGGAGCGAAGCTCCGAACAGAGAACCCAATGGAGTATCAAAAGATGTAGATGAAAT
>Ga0214208_1000096_pt1 | contig 10608 bp, 6 predicted proteins | sample TroBogEpilimnion_30_FD_153046 | JGI IMG/M metagenome (GOLD analysis project Ga0214208, IMG submission 153046) | Freshwater microbial communities from Trout Bog Lake, WI - 21JUL2009 epilimnion | ecosystem: Environmental > Aquatic > Freshwater > Lake > Epilimnion/Euphotic zone | place: Trout Bog... | reverse complement strand
GGCCCGCCCATCGCGCCCGCGGGCACGCAGCTGGAGTGGCAGATGGACAGGGCCTCGCTCACGCAGGGCTTCATCCTGTCGTACGCGAGCCAGAACCGGAGCCTGGCCCTGCGGTACCTCGACAGCCTGTTCGACGACAACACGGTGTGCAAGGACCCGGTGGTGCAAAACCAGCGCATCTGCTGGCGGAACGCGACTGGGCAGTTCAACTCGATCAACCCGTGGCTCCTGGGCAACTTCAACCCCTTCCACATGTGCGACGTCACGTTCACGAACCAGAACCAGCAGCAGGTCGAGTCCATCCACGCCGCGTGCTACGACAACAGCGCCAACCCCAACCCGGCCTGCACGGACTACGGCAAGATGCAGGTCCAGTCCCAGTGCAAGGCGCAGGACGGGAACCTCGTCACGATGCCCAGCGTGCCCCCCATGGCGCACGGCACGTACCTCGACTACAACCTCTGCCACCACGAGCTCAACGAGGACCCCGCCGGCTGCATGGAGGACATGGGCCTGCTCGGGGGCTACAACGGCCTGCCCGTGTCCGCGCCCCCCTCGGCCGTGAACATGCTGCAGGGCACCCAGTACGCCAACGAGGCCTACACGGTGGCGCCCAACCTGTACGAGGACTCGGCGTGGGCGATCCCCGACGACCTGCAGGGCGGGGTGTTTGCGGGCACGAACCCGCTGTGGGCCGGGAGCGGCGACACGCCCTACGGGTACCTGCGCGCCAACGGCAGCGAGCTGGGCGGCCACCGCATCGGCCTGCGGCTCGCGCGGGCCCAGCCCGGGGATACCATCAGCGTCCTGACCGTGGACCGGCTGCCTCTCGCGGCCGAGCAGCCCCGGACCCCCGTCGGGTCCTCGGGCTCGCTCCCCGTCGACCAGTGGGTGCAAGGCCTGCAGGCCGCGATGGCGGCGGACGGCGCGGCCAACCTCCGCCTGTACGGGCTGATCCTGCCCCCTGCCAGCATCGGCGCGACCTGCCCCCTGCAGCGGTGGGCCTTCTACTCGGGCGGGTTCCCGTCGTTCGCGCCCACCCTGCCCTCGCCGATGCGGGCCCGCCACCTCTTCTTCCCGCTGCACGGCGGGCGCCTCGCGCACCCCACGATGCAGCAGGACGCCACGGGCAGCAACCTGGGCCTGTACCGGAGCCCCAACGGGTTCTGCGCGTGCCCGGTGCTGCCCGACATCCCGCAGAGCCAGTGCCTGACGGACGCGACGCTCGGGGGGGACTGCTCGCTGCGGGAGACGGTGAACCTGCTGGCCGGCCTGCAGCCCTTCGCCACGTCGTACGTGTTCACGCCCTTCGACGCGCGGCACACGCCCCAGCAGTGCACGATGCAGCTCGACTGGCCCAACCTGAACCGGACCCTGCGGGACGGGGCCCCGCACGCGGGCGACAACTGGGACCAGGCCTCGAGCCCGACCAACCGGCTGTGCCACGTGCTGGACCGGCTCCGGCCCTTCAGGTACAAGTACGTGAGCGACGGCGCTATGGGCCCGTCCCAGGGCAACACGGTGTCGGCGGGCGTGTGCCAGACCGGGCGGGCCGTCACGCTGGACCGCACGCAGCTACCGGCCAAGACCCGCTGCCTCCGGAAGACGCTCTCGAGCACGGGCGCCACGTTTGTGTGCACGGCCGCGACCAGCGCCCCGCCGGCGATGGACCGCCCCCTCCCGCCCACGCCCGCCGTCACGGCCTCGCGGCGCCGCACGAAGCGCCAGTGGTGCTCGCAGTGCGCGGCGCCGCCCCAGTTCACGAGCCAGCAGGGCGCGCCCATCCCGCCCGAGAGCAGCTTCGGCCGGCTGTTCCGCCAGAGCACGGAGCGCACGCTGGCCAAGGACCTGCGGGACGCGCTGTGCAACGTGACGGGCCAGTGCCCCCCGTTCAACCGGTCGGCGTGGGCGCGGGGCGAGTTCATGCGCAACTACCTCACGCGGCCGGCCGCGCTGTTCCTGTGGCCGGTCAACGCGACGCCCGCCCCGCCCGCCGCGACGCCCGCCCCGCCCGCCCAGGACGCAGCGTGGGAGGGCAAGGGCTGGGTGTACTGCCCGGACACGGCCTCGCTGCGGACCGGAGTGGGCTGCAAGGGGACCATGCCCCGGTCCGAGTGGGTGGCCAACCGGTCGGCGGCCTGCTCGCGCATGGTGCGGAGCTTCAGCACGTCCAACGGGACGACGCCCGTCAACCCCGTGGCGCGCACGCCCTTCTGCAACATCGACGCGACGACGGACACGCTGTGCCAGCGGATCGTGCAGGCGCGCGAGCTGGTGGTGCAGGCCAACTGCATCGCGCGGGGCACGGACACGGCGTGCCTGCCCAAGCCGTTTGTGTACCATCCCGCAAGCTACGTGGCGAGCAACAACGAGTGGGTGCACAACACGGTGAACCAGTTCTACAACCAGCTCGCGGCGGGCACGTGCCCCAACGACCAGATGGTGAACCACACGCTGACCCGGGCGTACCAGGAGGGCTGCCCCGCCAACGCGGTCAACCTGTTCGTCGGCGTCCTGCAGATCCTGCGCTACGTGGTGACGGACATCGCCACGCTGCTCACGACGCTCGTGTCCATGGCCATCCACCTGCTCGCGATGATGTTCACGCCGGGCAACAACGCGCACGACATGCGGGCCTTGGTCGGGGCGGACTGGGCCATCGTGCGCAAGAAGGCGGGCCAGTCGATGTCGGCCGTCTCGGACCTGCTGGTCGACACGCTCCTGAACTCGGGGGCGCTGGGCCAGCGGATCATGCAGTTCATGGACCTGCTGTGCCAGAAGGGGAACTGGGCCATCAATTGGTTCCTCAACGTGTGGTGCAACTACGTGAAGGCGTACATGATCAGCCTGCTGGCGGGCCTGCAGCAGGCCATGGGCATCATCGGGACGGGCTTCGAGATCCTCAACGACCTGATGAACTACCTGTTCGCGGGCCTGCTCCCGGCCGAGTTTGCGGAAAAGTACGGCTCCAACCTGTTCCAGACGCTCATGATGGAGCGGTACGAGCGGCCCACGTCACACACGGACCATGTCGAGGCCGCCAACGTGCCGCTCAAGGCGGACGCGCGCCCCGTGGCCGCCGGGTCCGCTGCACGCAACGCGGACGCGCAGGCCGCACGGGCGGCCGAGAGCGCTGTGTCGTCGATCGCCTCGGACGCCACGAGGGTCGTCGCTAAAGACACCACAACGTTGCTGTCCAGGGTCGGCCAGGCGGTATCCTCTGCGGGGCCCCAACTCGCCGTGGTGGGGCTCCTCCTCATGCTGCCGGACATGGCGAGCCAGATTCAGGACATGGCCGACCGCTCGAAACCGCACTTCTTCCCCTCGAACTTCACGCTCTTCAAGATCAGCGACATCGTCAACATCATCACGGACATGTCGGGCTTCCTGCAGCAGGACTCGACCTGCTACACGTTCCAGGTGCTGCAGCGCCACAACTACTCGTACGTGTTCCTGCCGTGCCTGCGCCTCGACATGTCGGCCTACGCGGGCAGCAGCGCGGGCACCACGTCGATCGCGGCCACGCTCTGCTGGGCCGACGCGCAGCCGAGCCTGGGCCAGAGCTCGCTCATGTCGTGCACGGCGGGCAGCACGTGCTGCCGGACCTCGGAGTGCCTCGCGTTCATCGACTGCGGGTCGTGCCCCGCCGCGCCCGGCCCCGGGACGAACCAGTACGGCTGCGACGGGGTGCGCCAGGTGTGCCAGTGCGGCCAGCCGGCGTCGCTGATCACGCCGTGCTCGGCCAACGGGCAGTGCGGCGCGGCGGCCCAGTGCGAGGTCATGTCCGCCCTCGGGAGCCAGAGCTACGGCACGACGCCGTGCGCGCAGTGCCCCGCGACGGAGCAGGTGATGTGCATGCTCCAGCCGACGGGCCTGCCCGGGCAGTGCACGTGCCTGATGGCGAGCTCCCTCCAGTACGCGCTCTGCTCGGACGCGGCGGGCTCGCTGACGGTGCCGGACCCGTCCCAGATGTGCGGGTACCTGCCCGGGTACAGCGCCCGCGCGACGGTCTGGGCGTTTGCGATGGAGGACCTGCTGCTGGCGCCGTGCTCGTGGGCGGTGGCGGCCGTGTGCAGCACCGTGACGCAGACGGACGGGCCGAGCCTGCAGATGGCCGTGGCGATCGACGTGCGCGAGGGCGGGCGCCGGCGCCTCCTGACGTTTGACGACCCGGAGCCCGACGAGACGCACGAGGGGTTCGAGGCGCTGGACCCCGCCACGCTGGCCGAGGTGCTGGCGCTGCCGGGCTGGGAGCGGGTCGCCCAGCCGTGCCGCGACCTGGCCCTGGCGCACCAGGCGGGCTCGCCCCTCGGGGTGCTGGACACGCACGAGCTGCGCCGGTGCGCGTACTGGCGGTTCGTCGGGCGGTACCTCGTGCGGCGGTTCGACCTCACAGCGCTGGAGGAGCGCGACACGTTTCTGGTGTCGTGGCAGGACCTGGCCGTGGCGCTGGTGGACCCGGCGGCGGTGCGCGCGCTGGCGGGCTCCTTCACCCCGGCGTGGCGGGCGCTGCTGTACCACCCGTGGGCGCGCCCGGCCCGGGCCCTGGCGAGGCAGGCCGAGGAGTACCTGGAGCGGCTGCGGTGGGGCCAGCGGTTCCGCCACGCCAGGCGCCGGGCCGAGGCGCGCGCCGGGCCCGGCCCAGCCCCACAGCCCCCGCCGGCCGAGTCGCCCGCCCGCCGCCGGCTCCTGTCGGTGCAGGACGACATCCAGGGGGTGCTGGCCTACAGCGCGCAGGTCATCTCCAGCGCCCCCGCCGCGAGCGTGCCCACGCTCGTCGCGTCGGCGTGGTCGACGGCCGACTTTGTCTGGCCCCCTGCCTACAACTTCTCGCTCGCGGCGTGCCCCGCCGGCCTCACGGTCCTGCGGCTGGGCCAGCAGGTGGCGCGCATCGACATGCTCTACTACCAGCACTTCGCGGGCGCCCCGCCCCCTCGGATCGACCGGTCCCTGCGCGGCAACCTGCCGGCCGTGTCGGGCTGGCTCACGAACGCGAGCCTGGACCTGGCGCCGCGCCCCGCCAGCTGGCCGTCGGCGGCGTTCCACGCGATGCTTGGTCTGCTTCGGGTCAGCCCGTCCCGGTTCGTGGCCTTCTTCACGACGCCCGAGCCGGACGGGTTCCGCTGGATGCTCGAGACGGCGATCCAGTGCGACCTCGCGTCGGTCAACACGTGCGCGCGGCACAAGCGCGACCTGATCATGTCCACGGTGGTGTTTGGGCTGCTGTGCGCGCTGCTCACGGCGGTGGGCGGGGCGCTGGGCGTGCCCTGGGTCGCCACCGCGCTGCTGCTCGCGTACCCGTCCTTCATCCTGTGGTACGCGTTCGGGGTCGCGCCCACCTGCTTCCCCCTGGTGCCCACGTGCCTGCTGGCGGACGTGATCGCCGCGGTCGGGTACGTGGCGCCGGCCCAGCTGCTCCTGCCCCCCTCCCTGCTCGAGCCGGGCGGGCTGGTACCGTGCGAGCGGCTCAACTTCACCTCCTGGGCCGACACGCTGGCCTTCGTGCTGTGCGACGTGGACCGGCCCACGTGCGCGGCGGCGCGCGGCCTGCGCACGGGCTGGCCCGCGGTCGACCGGCTGTGGGCGCCGCTGCTGGACGCGATCGCGCGGCTCGAGCCCGTGCTCGACGCGGACGCGTACGACCCGCACGCCCACCGCGTGTGTGCGTGGGTCTCGTTCGTGTGGGTCGTGCCGCTGCTGGGCGTGGCGGTGCTCGCGGCGGTGCTGGCCTACGCGCTGTGCGGGGCGGCGCTGGCCCTGCTCCCGCCCGCCGCGGAGTTTGCGGGCCAGCTCCTGCTGTTTTACCAGACGGAGTGAATCAGCCCGCCAGCGCGTACAGGCACGCGATGCCCACGGCCGCGCAGATGACGTAGAAGAGCCGGCAGTTGGTCACGGTCTCGATGGTGGCCTGGCGGTCCCACGTGTGCCCGACGCCCAGGAAGTAGTCGAGCACCACCATGCACATGACGACGGTGACGGCGTGGCTCTGGCCCACGGGCGGGATCTGGTAGCCCACCTGCATCACGCCCAGGAAGTAGCCGAGGATGTTGAGGTTCTCCTGCGTCATGTTGGGGGCCTGCGACTTGGGCGTGCAGATCCGGAAGAGGAAGTAGACCATGAAGCACGTGCTCGACAGCCACCCGAAGGCGTTGGCCGGCGAGGTGAGGAGCCCCACCACGACGCAGTGCGCGCCGAGGCAGTGGCACCAGAAGACGAGGTCCCACATGGCCAGCTGCTCGACGGTGTCGGTCTGGAAGTCCAGCCCGCTCAGGCCCTCCTCGTGCATGCGGTAGGTGAGGCTGGAGAAGACGGCGGCCATGAGGCTCACGAGCAGCACGGGCAGGCCCATGCTGACGTCGCTCGCGACAGGGCCCTTGGGCCCGACCAGCACGAGCGTCCCGTTGACGTTCTCGGCCTGCACGGTGAAGGCCTGCATCACGGGCTCCGGCAGGAACACCACGAGGGCGACGGTGCCCAGCGCCTGCGAGAGCCCGAGTCCGTAGGCCGTCCCGCGCGACACCTCCATTCGCCCGCCCCGGCCCCGCCCCCGCGTATATACGGCGTGGCGGCGGGGCGGCATCCGCGATGGTGTACGTGCAGCTCGAGCCCCGCCCGGACCACGAGCCCCCGTGGTCGGGCCCGCCGCTTCCGGACCCGCCCTGGGCCGTCGAGGAGCCCCCGGCGCCCGGCCAGCCCCAGCCCCGGACGGCCGAGGTGGACGGCGCCCGCCTCGTGAGCGAGACCCAGCTCGTCCCGGCCCGGCCCCCGCCGCGAGCGGAGCTGCCCATCGTGCGCGCGCTGCTGTCGCGTCCGTACCGGGAGGCCGCGCCGGGCGGGCCCTTCTTGCCGGGCAACTACGCCGCCGTCGAGGCGCACGGGCTGTTCGGGCTGATCGACCGGGGCTCCCCGTCGCCCGGCGTGCGCAGCCTGCTGGCCCACACGCCGCGGGGCGCGCCCCCGGAGCGGCTCCAGGGCCTGCGGGTGGGCGACGCGATGGCCGTCCGGACGCGGGGCGACGAGGAGGAGCGCGAGCTGCGGGTGCGGTACCTGACGCCCGCCCGCTACTACGCCCCGGGCCGGCGCGTCACGATGCTCGGCGTGGGCGTGGACGACCGGGCGTGGACGCGGCTGGCCCTGGTGCCCGCGGGGCAGCGGGCCCCCCGTATTTAAGCGCGGGCCCCTCCCCGTGGGCAGCATGGCCGCGACATCCTCGCAGGACATCACGTCGATCCTGCAGCAGGTGAAGGGGCTCGAGGAGGAGAAGGGGCGGCTCCTGCGGCTGCTCGAGGAGGAGAAGGCGAAGGTGCAGGAGGCGCAGGCCAAGGCGGACCGCATGTCGGAGGGCAAGCGGAACGAGATGCGGCAGGCCCTGCAGGGGGTGATCCAGAAGTGGCTGGAGGACAGCGTGCAGGACGAGAAGGTCCGGGAGGAGTTCCGGCAGGGCATGACGCGGCTGGTCGACTCGACGGCCGAGGACTCGGGGGTGTGGCAGGTGGTGTGCTGCGCGTCCAACGTGCACGCGCGCCACCTCCAGGAGCTCGAGGCGATGCGCACGGAGAACGCCACGCTCAAGACCCGGGCGGGCGGCGAGTTCCAGGACGAGGCCTCGCGCAAGCGCCCGCGGGACGAGGGCCCCACGGGCAACATCTGGTCCGAGTTCGAGGCCCAGCTGCGGTCTGACCGCTCGCTCGGCGCCATCCTGTGAGCCCGCAATGAACTCACTGCCACGGGCCCACGGGGGGGTGCATGTGCGCCACGAGGTTGACGGGGATGACCTTGATGGCGGTGGGGCCCGGCTCCGCAGGCTTGTCGGGCGGGTGGTTGATCAGGGGCGCGTACTCGGCCTTTTTGGGCGCCTTGGGCCCGTACTTGGTCACGAGGAACCAGATGAGAACCGCAAGCCCCGCGGCCCCGACAGTGCTGCAGACAACGATGATGATGATCATGAGCACGGACAGGCCCTTCGCGCCGCCGTCGGGGCAGGCGGTCCCGTTGTAGATCTGCCCGCTGCAGTTGACGAAAGGGGGTGGCGTGGACGTCATGGGCGCGGCCGTCGTCGTCCCGAGACCTGCCGGTTGTGGTTGTGCTTGAGGGACCACGTCGGTTTTTTCCCCCATATACGACGCCCCGGAAAAGCTTAGACGATTCAGCCCATTATACGGGTCTGCCCCGTTGCTTCCAGTCCCTGTCCCGTTGATCAGAACATCCGCCTGTACACCCTTGCCACCGCTCGCAGTCGTGGTCTGCATCACTCCGGTCGTGCTCATCGCGGCCTGGGTCGTGCCGGTCGAGGCGGCCCGGGTCGTGCCGGTCGATGCGCCGGCGGCCCCTGTGACCAGAAGCACTACGAGCCCGATCGCATCGGGTGGGCCTCGCATTCACTGACGCCCCCGCGCGTTCCCGGCTTATATCCCCCGCCGTCGCCCGGTTTTCGCGCGCGGGGCGGGCGGCGCACCTGACACGACGCTGGCGGCCGCGAGCAGGGCGGCGGTTGGCAACACGCGGGCGCGCATGGTCCGGAAAACGATCGGGGGCGGCCTTGTTTATACCAGCGCAGGGTGCGCCGTTTCGCGGCCGCTGCCCCGGCTCAAACCATGCGATACAGGCTGGGCGCCTGGGGCTGGCTCTTGGTGCCCTTGCCCGCGCGCACGGAGGCCACGCCCACGTAGTCGGCGCCGTGGTGCCCGCTGCCGAGGATCTCCTGCACGACGCCCCCGCTGCGGTTCTTGATACGCATGGTGCCCTGGAAGGCCAGGCTGTCCCCGGGGGTCTCCGCCTCCGAGCTGGACTGGCCCGCCGTCTTGCGCATGCGGTGCAGCTCGCTGAAGGCCGGCATCCGGGCGAAGTACTCGCGGTAGCCCGTGTAGAGGGAGGAGTTGAAGACCCGGAACTCCTCCACGTCGATGACCTGCAGGTTCTCGCAGTCCACCGGCAGGGTCACCCGCTCGCCGCCGGGCTGCGCGGGCTGCCACGCGTCGTGGAAGACGATGGGCGAGGGCCAGTTGCGCCGGAAGTGCGTGTTGAAGTCATACGACTCGCGGCGGTGCACGAAGGCCATGACCATCATGGAGGGGCCCCTGTAGTTCTTGGTGGTGTCCATGGTCAGCCGCTTGAAGGACTGGAACCCGTTGGGCTGCCGGTCCTCCATGTCGGTCCAGTCCACGTACGTGTCGTCCTTGCCGCCGTTGTACCCGTCGTAGGCCACGTCCCACAGCCGGATCAGGTTGCGCTCGTTGAAGACGATGGCGCGCTCGTGGTACTTGTACGACCTGCCACGGCACGCAAGTCAGCGCGCGCGCGTCGAGGGAGGGGTGCGGGGCGCTCACATGCCCCAGATCCCGTGCATCGAGTCGTCGTACACGCTCAGCTCCGTCTGGCCCCAGAGCGTGTTGCCCAGCTCGTTGCCCCCGAGGCCCATGATGATGCCAAGCATGCTGTGCTCGATGTTGGGGCGCACAATGACGAGCTCCACGTCCTCCAGGTTCACCCCACGACCCACTGGCCCTGTCCCATGCTCCTCCTCCTCGTTGCCGGTGGGTTTGATCCTGATGAACAATTTGCTCACGTCCGGCCCGATTGCATCGCGTGGCCCCATGCTCATTCGATTGTCGTTCAATACTCGTCGCTGTTCGTCTAAGACAAAGGAGGTTTCGGTGTTCTTGCATACATAATCGAACAGTGCACGGTCTTTCAGGCCATACCCAAACACAGGGCGTGCAAAGAGTCTCTTCCCAAAAACCTCTACAAGTTCCTTGACCATAATTTCCGTTGTCCATTGCTCATTCCATATAAATTGTAAATCATCAGTACCGTCAACCTTGCCGACTGCGGAATCCAAAACGATACCCATAGATACTCCAGACTTCCATCTTGATTTTAATTGATCGCCCTCTATATTTGCTTCAAGATATTTCAGATTCAGGTGTCCAAAGGATGTCCCCAGTTTTTTCGCAAAACGTGCATACCTTACCGTGCCCATAGTGGTGCAATGTGAATGTTCATACCTGGACAATGTGCTCATAGTCATGGGCCATGTATCAATGCCATGTTCTGCTAGTGTAAACTGCAGAGGCGATTTCATTTTCACTGCTCCTTGTTGTCTCGCAACTAAAGTGATGGCATCAGAAAACGCATCTCTCAGCATTTCTGTGAACATCACTGTGAAACGTTCATGATCAAATGCATACTGAAAGTTGGGGACTAAAAATTCTCTGATGGCATCCAGAGCGTAACGAAAAGAATGCATCATAACATTTGACAACCGAGTTTGCAAAAGTAGTTGAATACCAGTCATAGTACCTGCATCCTCTGTTCTATACATTGTCATGAGAGGTTCCAGTAACTCCCATGTCATCAGGATGGATCGCCCAACGAATCCACCAAAGGATCTGCAATGATCTGGCAGTGCGTTTGTTGTACTCATGCGGAGACGTCCCAAATCTTGCCCAGCAGGGATTAAATGAAACGGGTCGTTAACAGCCCCAAATCCAGCGACGGGGCTCAACCATTGGAACCCAATATGCACCTTCTGACCACCAGTATACCGATTGTTTACGATACTGTCATAAATATAGATGGCGTCTGTGCTGCTTCCTGTAACGCTGGCAA
>Ga0214208_1000095_pt1 | contig 10690 bp, 7 predicted proteins | sample TroBogEpilimnion_30_FD_153046 | JGI IMG/M metagenome (GOLD analysis project Ga0214208, IMG submission 153046) | Freshwater microbial communities from Trout Bog Lake, WI - 21JUL2009 epilimnion | ecosystem: Environmental > Aquatic > Freshwater > Lake > Epilimnion/Euphotic zone | place: Trout Bog... | reverse complement strand
AACTTGAAAGCCTCGTCAAGGATGAGAATTGTCCCGCCAGTCCCAGCCGAAGAGATCACTTCAAGCGCCTTCGCCTTCAACATACGGATTTCTGATGTAAACGATGCGCTCTGTGGGCGGTTAGAGACTGCGATCTCGCAGTATTTCAGTCGAAATTGTGCGGAAGGGGTCATCGCTCGCAACGAGTCGGACCCAACCATTCTGGATGTTGCATGCAAGATTCGTTATGAAAAGAGGATCAAACAATTCTCTTTGGTTCGGTCGCTTCGCACCAGGCACATTCCACTGTGCTTTCCCGAGGGGTATCTTGGCAAACGAAATGTTCGTGTTGACGCGCGGCCAATCGAGTCATGGGACGCCTCAACCGTTACAACCATGCACTCCTCATGGTCCACGGCGCCGTGGAGGATTGTCTATGCCAGCGACGGGAAACAAGCTGGACGTGCGGCAGGTTCGGGCCTTCAGCATTCGTTTCCACGATGAAATCCCATCCCTCGGTCTCGTTGGTCTGCACCGCCCCCCTGATTCGTCTCCGCGCGCTGTTTTGGCCTGACGCTGTTTGCCTGCTGATGTTTGCTCCGATCGCGCCACAGGCGCGGGGCGAGCCGCCCGGGTCTCAGGAAGCAAAAGAATGGCCGTGCCCGCCGGCGATGCCGCCGCTGCCGCATCGGCGATGAGCGCCGCGGCAGGTCCGCGCTTCCCCCGCACTCTTTTCCAAGCGTAGTTTCTGCTCTTGCTCGTCTCCGTTTGCTTCTTGCTTCGTCTCCGAGCCCTTTTTGCGGTTCGCTCGTCCCTTTGTTTTGCTCCGCGCCAGGTCCGCGCACGTCTCCAAGCATAGGGGTTTGCTCTTGCGTGCCTGCAGTTGCTCCGATGCCGCTCAGGCTCGCTGTTTGCCCACCTTCGATTTGATCACGTCTCGTCGAATCGGCCCTATTCTAGCATGATGGCGTTTGCTGCGATTGCCCTGCAGGCGCGGAACGACCTCCGGGCGGCCAACGAGCGGCTGCCTCTGCAGCCGCCGCGTCGACCGGCGTCGCATCGGCCGCAGCGGCGCTACCGGACGCTACTGCCGGCGCTGCGGTGGCGGCCGCCGCCCTGCAGCATCTCGGCGTCGGTGTGCCGGCCGCCGCCCTTGGTCCTCCAGCCCCGGCCCCTGCTGCATGGACAGTAATTCCGCCTCCAGCTGCCTGGGTCAGGCCACCGCCGTGCGCCGCAGTGCGAGGCGCCGTTGCCCCGGCCACAGGGACGGTTGGCCCGTCGCCTCCTCCTCCGCTCCCGTGGCAGCCCGCTCCTCCCGGCGCCGGCGCGTGGGATCCTTCCACCGGCTTCGGCCGGACGCCGGTCGTAGCGACGGGCGCCGAGGCGGGCGGCCTCAGAGGGCGGGCCGCTTCCGTCATCCCCGGGGCGCCGGTCCCTGCCTCCCCGTCTTCGCGACCTCCGCCGACCGCATCGGCGTCGTCAGTCATGCAGCCGGCCGCGGCGGCTAGGCCTGCAGCCGCAGCGTGGCCGGCTCCTCCTCGCGACGCCGGCAGCCAAGGGCCCGGGCCGTTGCTGGCCGTCTCTATTTCCGCCGCCGCCGCCGCCGGCCGGTCGGGGCAAGCGTCAGGTCCGTCCGCCGTGCACGCCCGGGCCACCGTTGCCGTTTGTTTGGTTTGCATCACACACCCCACCGCCATGCCAGTGATTCGAACCAAAGCCCGCGCGGCCCCCCCAATACTGACACGTTTCGGCCGCTGCCCCGCCGCGGTACGGCAGGCGGCGCATCTGCCGCACTGGTATCGGCGCCACCGGATGCTGCAGCCGCGGCAGCCGCCCCGCCGTGGCTCGGCCCCAGTGTGCCAGCCGCCCCGCCTGGCCCGCCGCCCCCGCCACCGGCCGGTCCCGCAGGCCGGCCAGGGCAAGCGACGTGCCAAACGACAGGTCTGTCCGCAGCGCACGTTACTAGTACATTTATGGTTCACGTCACGTGTGCGACTGCCTTGATTCAAGCCAAAGCCTATGTAGCCTCCTTGTTTCATCTTTGCGCCTATTTCAGCATGATAGCCCGAGTGTTCAAGACTGTGATCGCCCCGCAGGCGCGACGGCGGTGGCGGGCGTGCAGCACGCGGCATCAAAGTTGCAGGCAGCCGCCTTCGCCTTCGCCGCCACTGCCGCCGCTGTACCTGGCCCGCCAAAGAAAGCGTCAGGTGTGTCACCGTCAGTAGGCCCCGCATTTCGCCGCTGGAATCTTATTTTCGCACATTGAAGCCCGCCATCATGATGATTCGAGGTCCTCGTGTTCACCATGTCCGGGCTCCTGCCCCGCGCGGCAGGCGCGGCTCAATCTCCACGGCCATCTGCCAGCGCTGGCCAGTGTCCGTACCCCTATACCTGGCCAGGCTGGCCGAATGTCCCCGCCATTGGGCACATGGCTCCTGCCTGGGGGCCGACAGCGTCCGAGGTGGCTGGGCCGGGGGGCCTCCAGGGCGGCGGCCCGTCCTTTCAGAGCGCCCTATCGGACGCTCAAAACCCCTGCACCGGCACCGGCGAGCTGGGGCCATCAGGTTTGTAAAAGCCTGAGCTTGCAGGTTTCGGCTCCACAGTGTTCTTCGTGCACTTTTCTTGCCTGCAAGCCCGCGCGGTCCTCCCCTTACTGATCGCACGCATCTCACCTGTTGGCAGGTGCCACTTTGGAGGCGACAGCCGTCCCACCGGTCGGAGCGGCGCCTCCGGCCGTGCCGCTGCCGGGGCCCTCGATCAGATCCGTCAGCCAGAGAGGGTTTGGGCCGGCCCTTCGAACGCCAGCATCCGGTCTCAGGAAGCCGGTCGACAGGCACCCTCGACGAGCTGCCACCGCCACACCGGCAGCAGGTCAGCAAACCGCCGAGACAGCGCGTCATCTGCCTTGCATCTCATGTCATGTTGTATCATTAGCTGCATTTCCGTTTTCCCATATAATGATTAAAATTCAAGTTTCATGGCCTGACTCCACAACCTGGTCTGCCAGGGAGCAAGAGAAAGCACCCATCACTGCCGGACATGTGGAGCGCTACTCCAACGCCAGCACAGCTGCAAACCATGCAGCAGAGCGCTCTAGGGCTTGTCGACGAGCTGTGTTCTGTGGGCCACGGGGTCCGAGACGCGAGCAAGATCCACCGCATCGCCAATGATTTCGCGAAATTGTTTGTAAAAGAAGCCCTGCCGCTCATAGGGACGCTGTCGGCGCATGTTCTTGCGGCCGAAACGTCTTTGATGTCTGTGGCGGTGGCGGTTCAACAGGACGCTGCATCGACTGCAACGCCACGGGTATCAAGTGGCTCAGCTGCGAGTGAAGGTGCCGAACTTCGTCAAGACACCGAGGCGCTGCTTTCATCGTCTACGCTGCCTCGCGCATCCAGCCGCCCTCCCAAAGCCTCCGACACGTCACGCCAGCCGGTCGATGCATGGAGTTGCCTGGCTACAATCGACAGCAGCCAAGGTTCTGCGAGCTCTTTTGGCACAAATCAGCGGCCTCTTAATCGGCAGAAAAGTCCACACGCGCCTCACACGATACGCTTTCAGAATTCTCTGTTCCAGGGCCGAGGCATACATTCGTTCAGGCGACTGGACGAGGCATCGAAACGCTTCGAGGAGAGAGGAGCGAGGCTGCGCAACATTGCTGAGCCGACGCGCCTGTTTGAAGGGGATGGCGAGTCGGACTCGGCGGTTGTCTCGGAGGAGCAGAGCAATCCTACAGGCGGCGGGGTAGAGAGGAAGGATCCAGACCGTGACCAAGATCCAGTGTGCTCCACACAAGCCACTTCTGGCAAAAGCTGCTCTTGCTCAGGCTGTCGAAGCAGCGGGCCGTTCGTAGGCGGTTGCAGCGTTCTGTCAAGGTGTCTGTCGAGATCAGATTCGATGGCGGTGGAGGCTTCAGAACCAGTGGTCATGAATGGCGTTCTTGTGGAGACCTATGACTGGAAGAATCATACCTGGATCCCGAGGCATTCAGCCTCTGACAGCTGGGAGGAAAGCGATCCTACTGACGGGGCGGGAACTTCGCTGGGAAGAAGGGAGAAGACCTCCGAGAAACCGGTGCAGGACGATGGTGTGAGTGGCCCTCATTTCTCTTCCGGACTCGAACTATTGGTGTATACCCCGCCTCGACCGTGGTACCCTCCATGGGTTATCCTAGGCACGTCCGATTTTGAAGATGGCGTTTGGAAGATTCCTGGTAATGATGGTATCGACGAGGCCGAAGAGGCGCCCGGGCCTGCGAGTCGGGATCCAGGAGGCACAAACCCGCTTCATTGCGAGGCGCGCTCGAGGCAGATGAATGCGCTGGGGCTGGACTTGGAGCGGAGGCTTCGGAGCGTCTACGAGAGATGTGAGACCGACCGCCTGGAGGCTGCAAGAGTTGTGGGTTGGGTGAAAGGAAAAGATTTCGACTGGGTCAAGCGCAGTCGGTGCGACGCTGCGCCGGCGGACGGGGCCACTGTCACTACGGCGGTCCAAGTTCCCAGCCGTGGGCCGTATAAGCAGGTGGCAAGCTCGTCAGGACAGATCAGCAATTCCGGAATAAGATACAGAAGGCTGGTGCTTGCCCAGGCCCGACTGCTGTACCTTTCTGCGGCAGTCCGCTCGCACCACGAATGTTGTCTTACGACGGCCAGTCCCGACGATTTCCGGATGGCTGGCGTCAATGCGATGCTTAGCGACCTTCCTCTGGAGTTTCTCCGATGCTTATCAAGAGATCCGAGAGTGCAGGAGTGCACAATCACTTCTGAGAGGAAGATAAGGAAAAAGGTGCTGAGAGAGATCAAGGAGGAGGCGGCCGCGGCCAGAAAGGATCCGATGACCGTACTGAAAGCAACCATCGAGCATTCAAAGAGAGCGGGCTCGATTAAGGCCTATCAAGGCATGCATTCCATTCTGAGCAAGTCGGGCTTCGGTCACTGCCTTCCCAGCCCAGAGCAGATGTCGGCCGCCAAGAAGGGGATTATGCGGCTGGCCGAAGAGGATCTGGAAATATTTGCGACGCCCGACGGGTACCGCATCAGCCTGAAGCGCGCTGTGGAGATGGAGGCGAGTCGGCTCATGCAGACGATTGCCATGTCTGAGTTGGGCGTGATGACGGACTCGGGCCAGGAAGTACGGACGGTGGGCGTGCAGCCTGGGGGGCACGGCTGGCAAGACCTCTTCGACGTCAAGATCACTTTTGATGCTCGCAGGGTGACCAAGCACGGGTCACAGACAGAAGTAATGATGATATTCATGTTAAAAGGAAAGGAAGGGTTTGACAGCTGCCAAAAGGCGCTGAAGCATCGAACCATAGCCATTTGGTCGGGCAAGGATTCGACGGTCAATGTGCAGCGAAATCTGGTGGAGATGTTGAAAGAGGCAAGAGAGCTGGAAGAGAACGGCATCGTCTTCTCGAAAGCTGCCGATTCGTTTCTCACGGTCCAAGATTCGAAACAGTATAAAGCGTGGACGGAGCTGCAGGAGACGACTCAGAAGTTGATGATTGCGAAGAAGGCTGATGGTAGCTTCCACAACGTAGGGATCCGTTTCTGGGTGCCGGCTGACATGCTGGCGCAGTGCTCGCTCCTGGGTCACGGATGCGCCGGAAAGCACTACTGTGCTCACTGCAACACCCACAAGGACAGACGCCATATTCCGTTTGAGCTCCTCCTTGTGAAGGAGCCGGTTAACTTTTGTAAGTTTGCGAACCAGCTCGACTTGCACGCTGAGACACTGTGGTCAATCAATACTTGCGAGAATCGGGGGCCGAATTGGAATTTCAACGAAGAAGGCATGCGCTTCATGACGGAGCCAAGCTTGCTGATCGTGCAGCCACAGCCTGTGGTGCCTGGGCCGGCGAAGGAGGCGGCTCGGACGGCTCGTAAACCCCCTGAATCCAACCAGTCGACTATGCTGCCAGCCAAACGGGCCAGACTGAGCACGGCGCCCCCACCCCCTGCTTCTTCCGCAGCAGACTGTCTCACAGCATCCACCAGGGACAGCAATGGACGCGCTCTGGGCCCTGATGTCGAGAGGCTCCGCAAACTCGATAAGTGGCGCGCGCACGGCTCGGAATGCTTGTGCAACGGATGTGCTATTCCAGCAAATACAATTGTGCGGACGATGCTGACGCCCGGTTTCTCTAGACCCTCCTCCTTCCTGGGAGAGCATTGGCCACAGATGACCTCGGCACGGTGCCCGTTTTGCGCCCTCCATTGTCTTATGCGCGTAACGGAAGCCCTTTTTCAGCAGATTTGCCAGTTTGCGATGGCGGGGGGGGTAGCTCATTTGAAACGTCTCAACGAGGCTCTTTGCATGACGGGCTTCAAGTCGAAGAGGTTTGAGAAGCTAAAGAATTTTGACTCAAAAAACTACGAAAAGCTTTCGTTTTTGGGGCACGAGTCGTTGCATCTGCTCAAGCGCAAGGATGGGGACGGGGATCGCAACATTGCGGTGATTTTGAAGCACATCTGGCCGGGGGGCGACGCGCCGGAGAGGCTCGACCAGGTGAAAGGCTCTAGGTTCGTTGCGCGATCCCTGGATCTGTGGGAGCAGTGGGCCAAGGTCGTGGAGCTCATGACTGAACGCGATGTTGAAAGGGTTCGCGAGCAGAAAGGCTTTGAGAACTTTGGCAAGGAGTGCCGGGACTTTATCTTCTTGTTTCAGGCCATGTTTCACAAGGCGCAGTGCAAGGCGTTCTACCTGCACACGCTGATGGCACACGCGGGGGACTTCATGCGGGAGCTCGGGAAGCATGACATGTGTCTTGGCATGATGTCGAACAGCGGGGCGGAGCGTCGGCACGAATATGGCCGCCGCGCGTTCAAGCGCTCGCTGTGCGGCGGCTGCTGGGCCAAGACTGACAAGGAGCTTGCAGCGAAACCGAATCTTATAGCCTACCTCACACTTCGCGAGGTTTTGATGTTTCAGTATGGCGCCGACCTGTGGAGTCATGAAATGGCAATGCGTGCTGACGCTGCATCGTCGGGCAAATCGATGGGATCGGCGGTTATTTGTTCACGCCAGCTCCTTGTAAAGCAAGCGCTCTCAAACCTTTCCGTGTCTGTAGCAGCGGGAGGCTCCATTGGTAGTACGGTCAGACAGCCCCTGCTTACGTTTGAGGAGGTTGAGAAGGAGATGCGTGGCGACTGCGACTTGGGAGCTCCTGCGTCTTACGTCGAAACGGACTCGGCGGACTGGACCACCGCGGAGGACGGCCAGAGCAAGGTGCTCGTGTCCGTTCCGTTCAAGGGCGAGTGGAAGGAAGGCGAGCCGCTGCCTCCTGGCACGCAGGAGCAGGTGGACGGCACACTGTCGTATCTGACCAGAGACCCGAGGCTCACAAATGGGATGGCGGATTGGTTGTCTGACTGCAGCGGGGATGGGTCTGACGATGATTCCGACGGTGATGCCTGTCGGTTCGAGGATCTGGCCGACTTTGATGAATCTGACTCGGAGGACTGTGACTTCGAACCAGGAACGGACACTCGCGTGATCCGTCTTCAGCAAGCGGTGCGGGATGGTGCTGTTGGGGCCGATGCCTTGCCATATTACGATGAAGACCTTCTTGCAGAATCTCAAGCTGGGACTTTGGGGGTACCCAGTGGAGGCTCACAGGCAGTGAAAAAGCGCACGCGCAGCAGTGGCGGGGATTTGACGGGGGGGATAGCATGGGGTCCAGCCTCGCCTGACACTGAAGCCAGAAATAAAAGGCGCAGAGAGCACCGCACCAGCCACTGGGGCGCTCAGTCTGAAGATACTGCTCTCTGGCGTGGTGCAAACGATACTGAAGGCTCGTCGGAAGCGGATGCATCGTCCCCGTTCTAAGCCGTCCACCGTCCGCCGTCTGCCGTCTGACCGTCTCTGCAAAGCTGCTGCATCGGCCACCGCTGAGCTACTGACAGAGCGGTCAGTCGTGCGCTGGTAAGCCTCCTCCCTTCCCGTCCCTGTCAATGCCCCCCGCCTCTTCGATTCCGTATTCTGCTGTCTTCGTTTGTGCGTGAGAGAGCGCCTTTTTAGCCTAGTAGCTCAAGCTTTCAAAAGGTGCCGTGCGTGACTCCCTGCGGTACTGGGCAGGTGTCGACATCAAGCACCGCCACAGCGCCACCACATCGGTCCGAGTCAGGTGTGCAGATGCCGACCCCGATATCCCCATACCCCTCCCCCTTCAACTCACCCCAGTGAAAACGAAACAAAATCTCCTGATATGCACCGTCGATCGATCAGAGGTCAGTTGATCCATCAGGGGTCGGTCGATCGATCAGGGGTCGGTCGATCGATCAGGGTTCTGTCGATCGATCAGGGGAAGATCGAACTGTCAGCGGTCGGTCGATCGATAAGGGGTCACTTGATCGATAAGGGGTCTGTCGATCGATCAGGGGAAGATCGATCAGGGGTCAGTACATTGATTAGGGGTGGTCGGTCAATCATTGATCAGGGGTCAGTCGATCGATCAGGGGTCAGTCGATCGATCACGTGGGTCGGTCGATCAATCGATCGATCAGGGATCGATCAGGGGTCGGTCGATCGATCAGGGGTCGGTACATCAATCAGGGGTCGGTCGATCGGTCAAAGGCTGTTTGATCGATCAGAGCTCGGTCGAACGATGAGGGGTCAGTCGGTCGATCAGGGGTTGGTCCGAGTCGATCGATCGGGGGGTTGGTCGATTGATCTGGGGTCGGTACATCGATCAGGGGTCGGTCGGTTGATCCATCGGGGGTCTGTCGATCGATTAGGGGTCGATCGATCGATCAGAGATCGGTACATCGATGATCCATCAGGGGTCAGTCGATCGATCAGAGATCGGTACATCGATCAGGGGTCGGTCGATCGATCAGGGGTCGGTCGATCAATCAGGTGTCGATCGAACTGTCAGGGCTTGGTCGATTGATCAGGGGTAGATCGATCGGGGGTCGGTCGATCGATCAGGGGTCGGTCGATCGATTAGAGAAGTCAAGTCGATCAATCAATCGGGGGTCGGTTGATCGATCAGATCAGGGATCAGTCGATCGATCAGGGGTCGGTCGATCGATCAGGGGTCGGTCGATCGATCGATCGATCGGAGGTCGGTACATCAATCAGGGGTCGATCAGTCGATCAGGGGTCTGTCGATCGATCAGGGGCTGTTTGGTAGATCAAGGATCGGTCGATCGATCAGGGGTCAGTCGATCGACGAGGGGTCGGTCGGTCGGTCGGGGGTCGATCAGTCGATCAGGGGTCGGTTGTTCGATGAGTGGTAGGTCGACCCATCCGAGTTTAGTCGATCCATCAGGGGTCGGTCGGTTGATCAGGGGTCGGTCGATCGATCAGGGGTCGGTACATCGATCAGGGGCTGTTTGATCGATCAAGGTTATTTCGATCGATCAGGGGTCGGTCGTCGATCGGGGGTCGATCGATCGATCAGGGGTCCGTTGTTCGATGAGCGGTAGGTTGATCGATTAGAAGTCAATCGATCGATCGGGGGTAGATCGATAGATCAGGGGTCGGTCGATCGACTAGGGGTCTGATGGTCAATCACAGTTCGGTCTATGGTCGCTCGGTCGTTCTTTCTTTTTTCGAAGTCCGATCTCTTGTCTAAAAGTCCTCCAGGCCTTCCCCGCCATCCCCCCATGCCCCTCCGCCTTTTCTTTTCTAAATCACGATTGCAAGCTGCATGAAACTCAGCAAAATCATTGGGTTGGGGGCGGGGCGGGGGCAGGTTGCGGGCGGAGCTGTTGCGGGTCGTATGCGGACCTGGGAGCGGCTGAGCGGCGCCGGGCGAGGGCGGAGTTTAATCGGAGCGACGGCAAGGAAGCGGAGCAAATAGGGGGCGGGTCCTGGGGCAGAACAGCAGCAGTGGCAGCAGCCGGGTGGCGGCAGGGCGGCGGATCGGAGGGGCTGTACAGAGCATTGGGGGGGCTAGGCTGCGGCTGCGGGAGGTGCCCCTGAAGCCGTGCCGCCTCCCGGCTGCACGCGTTGGGAGGCACTGCTGGTTCAGAGGAATGGGTTGTCAAGCGCGGCGTAGATGTTTTAGGTGATCTTGTATGTATGTATGTATGTTGATGTTAGTGTTGATGTTTATGTACAAATGTGTGGATAATAAAGAGGTTTTGTAATGAAGTTCACGTTAGACTCTTTTTGCTCAACCGTTGTTGTCAATCCAAGTAGGAGGTGGCGCACCTATGCGCGAGCGCGCTGCGCTCCCATGCGCTGCGCTTGTGCACGGCCCTCTTATGCGCGTTCGCGCTGTGCTCCCATGCGCTCGGGAGCGACGTACTCAGGCTGCTGACGGGAGGACGCGGTGGAGTGGGTGGTTGGCTCCAGGTGTGATGCGCGCTCATGCGCGCACGCGATGCGCTCTCATGCGCGCGCGCGCGCGGCGCTCTCATGCTCGCGCGCGCGCGCGCGGCGCTCTCATGCTCGCGCGCGCGGCGCTTTCATGCTCGCGCGCGCAGCGCTCTTTTGGGGTTGCGGGGGCGGGGGGGGCGGGGATGCCGGCCCACTGCAGGGGGGGGCTCCAGGTGTGATGCACGCTCATGCGCGCGCGCGCGCTGAGCTCTGATGCGCACGCGCGCGCGCGGCGCTCTCATGCTCGCACGCGCGGTGCTCTCATTCGCGCGCGCGGCGCTCTCATGCTCGCACGCGCGGTGCTCTCATTCGCGCGCGCGGCGCTCTCATGCTCGCACGCGCGTTGCTCTCATTCGCGCGCGCGGCGCTCTCAAGCTCGCACGCG
>Ga0214208_1000091_pt1 | contig 10953 bp, 7 predicted proteins | sample TroBogEpilimnion_30_FD_153046 | JGI IMG/M metagenome (GOLD analysis project Ga0214208, IMG submission 153046) | Freshwater microbial communities from Trout Bog Lake, WI - 21JUL2009 epilimnion | ecosystem: Environmental > Aquatic > Freshwater > Lake > Epilimnion/Euphotic zone | place: Trout Bog... | reverse complement strand
GGATACCATTCTTCGTATCATGCTGCTATGGCGACCGCCCAGAATCCGAGAGGAGGATGGGTACTACCACCATCATCATAAATGTGATGATGATTATGATGAGGAGGGGATGAGAATGTACCATCCATTGTCTACTGGTGATAAGGATGACCAAAATCTTCTACATGTTGCTGGAGATGTCTTGAATACTGGAAAAGGCCTCCTAGGCAGTCTACTGGGTCTAGGCCCAAAGGAGCCAGTGAGTCGAGCCAACAGCACGCCTGATCTGAGGGGGTCATTAGATCTTCCTCCTCCACCACCCTCCTCCAAGAATGCTTCAAATAGTGCCCAGAATATAGTTCAGGCGCTGAATGCCCAGACGCTCAATCACGCTGTGACGCTTGCCTTGGCCAACCCCAAACATCAAGGACATAATAGTAGTGGTGGTAGGTCATCCTCTCAAACGTACCAGCCGCAGGCTCCTCCTGCACATGCACAGAATGATCCGATTCAAGAAATGCTGATGCGCCAGCAGCAGTCGCAGCCTCAGGCCCCGACTCAAATGGACTTTTTGCAGCAGCTTATGCTACAGCAGCAGCAGCAGCAGCAGCAGCAGCAGCAGCAGCAGCAGCAGTCTCAGTCCCAGTCCCAGTCCCAATCTGACCCTTGGCAGCAGCAGCAGCAGCAGCAGCAGCAGCAGCAGCCACAGACTCAAATGGAGCTTTTACAGCAAATTCAGCAGCAGCAGCAGCTTCAGCAGCAGCAACAACAACCACAACAACAACCACCGACAGCATGGCAGCAGCTTTTGGGGGCAGCGCAGCGCCAAGACCCAGCGTCGAATCTGGAGTATATACACCCAATCAACATGGGCGTGATCGAAGGGCACCTTGATAGGCTCCGACAGGAGCTGGTCAGCGGGTCAGCTGATTCGGAGATCAATGAATACATCGAGGAGCTGAAGAAATATGGGGCCAGCACGACATTTAATATCAAAAAGGAGCTGTTTGACTGGATGGGGTGCGGATGGGGAGTCTTTTTCAAGACGGGGCACAACGAGTACGTGTGCTGCACGCTGTTCACGCTGATCCTATTCTACGTTATGGGAATGGTGCTTCTGGTGTCGCAGATGCAGGTGGTGTCGTCGTGCCTTGGGGATATGGTGCCCTTGGGGGAAAAAAACTCGTGCAAGGACTGGGTGGACGTCTGCAAGGTGTCTGGGGACTGGCTGTCGTTCAGGGGGTACGTGACGTTTAGAACGGCGTCGTACTTTATGCTTTTGGTGCCGTTCCTGTACATGCCGTTTGTTGTGATCATGACGATGAACGGGACCCTGGAGAGCATGAGGACTATCCTTGACCTGCTGCAGAACCGCAACATGAGCGATGAAGAATTGAAACTAAAGGAGAAGGAGGATGCAATGGACAAGCGGCACGCCGCGACGAAGGGGAACGCCATGGACGAACAGCAACGCTTCGAGTATGTCCGTCAGAACATGTTCTCTGCGCTGCGGAGCGTGAGCAAGGAGGGGCATGAATGGTGGACGCAAGTGCTGTTTGTATTTTTCCACGGGGTGCTGGGGATGTTTTCGCTGATCCTGGACGGGATATTCGTGAAGATGGTAAGCAACGAGATGGCGATGACCATGGAGTGCTGGGAACTGAAGCAGCGCGCGGGGAACATGGGTGTGCTGATGAAGTGGGAGTTGCTGGGGTACTGGCAGCTGGCGATGGGGTGCATCTACATGATGATTATGCTGTGGTACATTTGGGGGCAGTGCTTCTTCTGCATCCATCAGCAGCAGATGAATGCCAACCAGAAGGAGAAGTCGGTATTTGATATGCGCAAGAGGCTGAGGGATCAAAAGGGAAATAACAAAGCGCTGTTCAATGAGCAGGAGACAGTTTTGAAGCAAGCTATTGCGAATGCCACATTGAGAACTGCCCCACAGGCCCCGAATGGTACTAATTACTGATGGTCCAGAGGGCCTAGAATCTAGAAGATTAGCTTGAAGATAGCGGACATCCAGAATAAAAAGGGAATTAGTCTTGATTTTCAGAAAAAACAAGCCTGTACACGTCATGTAGAACTGCTCTAGAACAATTAATACTCCCTAAGTCCAAGTGTGCAAACATTTCTCTTGGTGATGCTTTGTAAAATTGAGGATCTACAATGCCCCAACGATTATAAACATCTGGGGGGCCTGCAGCAAAGTGTTGATGCTGTGGATTAGGGTCTTCCTTTCTATTTTCTCCAAGGTCAAAATAGAACCTACTCTCTCTATGATTTACTGGAATGTCTGTCTCAGTTGGAATGTGATCATATAATTTGAAGTAATCGTAGAGAAAGGAGCCAAATCTCTTCATATGCTCTGGAGTGATTTTTAGGACCACTTTTCCAGTATGAAATATACCCCTCAATTGATCTTCCTTTTGCTTTATGTGATTTTTCGAACCCATATGATTCTGTGGGAAAAATTTTCTTTCCCAATACGTTTGCCACGAGCGCAAGAGGGCTATTTGTGACATACTTTGGATGAGCATGTAGAGGAAGATGTCATTATTTGCAGCATATAATTGTTTCAAAAGGGGTTCCATTTCTGGTTGCAGGAGAGACAACACATTATTAGGTGTAGGAAACGCAAAAATGCCATGGTAGGCTGCATAGGCAGTTCTGTGTTGCACCATATGATGGATCTTGGCCATTGAAGCTCCGTCAGCAGAGGGGTCTACCTCTGTATGAAGCCAAAAATAAGGATGTTTTTGGATGGAGAGATTGATGAGGGTCATCTGATTGTCCCTGACTGTAGTCGTATTGATGATATTTGACCTAAAATCATTGATATCCTTGACTGGCATGGGGTATATCCTGTGGGATAGGCGCAATATCTCGACTTGTAACTTCTGGGATGACAGCGATAGCAGATCGGACATCAAGCGAAATGGGGGGCTATAGTTGAAGAGGGCCTTGGCTTTGGCTCTATGGAGGCCTTTATCTGCCAAAGCAAACTCCTTCAGTATACTTTCATGAATATGGTTCAAGGAGTTTTCAATGAATAGGTTGGGTAGCTTCAAAGCAGCCAAGGCATAGGCAGTGTCCACGTCATGCTGATCCACCAGATCTGCTGCCTTTTGAAAAACGCCTTCCTGTTGTTGTGAAGTTACAGAATCAAAGTGATTTTTAATGGTGTCCATCAGAACATGATTATGACGAGTAATATAGAGTAGAATGGCTGGAAAAATGTAGTTTAGAGCCTCTCCCCTCTTCATTGTGTCCAGATTTGGCTGGAGGTATTTGCCCAATACATCCGTTTTTGCCACGTCATAAAAGGTTGCCATGTGTGGTCTCAGGAGCTCGTACTCTGTGTCTGAGAGCTTTTCTATCTGAGCCTTGGTGATGGTTGCATTTAACAGGTCCTTCAAAGTACCGTCATTCTTGGCAAAGAGCGCAGGATGAGGCAGCTTGTAGAGCGTGGGCAGCTCTAATTTCTCAATGATTTGCCTATTTGGGACACTCAGTTTTTCAATCCATTTTTCAATGGGTGTGCATTTGTTTTTAGCTATCAGTTTCAGGATATGAGAGGCCAAATGCAAAAAGACCTTGGAGAGGGTGAGTGTTTTGTCAAGGTGTGTATGGTCCACGAAACGCACAAATGGCTGCACTGGTGTGGAGGATAGCACGTCCATGAAGAGGTATTGCATGTAGACAATGGCAATGTGCATGTGTTTTACAATATACTGCTTGATATGGGGGGCGATCTCAATCATAGTGCTGTACTTTTCAAAGAGGGGAAGGATTTGGGTGTCCTGAGCCAGGTGGTGTGTCGGGTCCATGACGAAGGCCTTTTCCATGACGAATCCAAAAAGAAACTCTGCAAGGCTACTAAGATATACGACCTCATTTGAATCCTTAACTGCATTTGAAATGATCTTGTGAAACTCGGTTTGTGCCTCTGTCATGAGCGCGATTTGCTCCTTGGCACTGTTTGAAGAGGTTATAAAATTACTAAAGGCTCGTTCCATTTGGAACGATAACTGCTGTGAATACGTCCCGATGGCCATCATGAATGGCAGAGAGAGGCTACTTGTGGCTACTCCAGGTTGCAGAGCTAGTGGTCTAACCCCCGAGGACTTGACGAAATCGACCACCTTGTGGACAATGAGCAATTGGTTTGCATTATTTTGGATGTGCAAGTCTGAAAAGTAAAAGGAGGCCAGCACAGGTAGATATGTGGTGACTGAGAGGCTCAATAAGCTTCGAGTCTCAACACGGGCTTTGGAGACTGGTAAGTAGATAAATAAAAGGGTCAGTAGAAAGTGGGCAGCATAGTACAGCATAAGGATTTTTCGTGTGACTGGCACAGAGGGCTGTCCTCGTTCAAAGTAGTGGTGATAATAGGCATCCACCAAGAAGTTCAAGCACATCAGAACTTGCTGGGAGATATCGACAGTGCGATACTGTGAGGTTAAGCTGGCATTGGCAATGGCGAGGGGCACTGCTGAAAGCTGCAGGAGGGTTCTATGATGGATTTCCATATTTGCCATGAAATCCATGATCAAGGGGATGACAAAGGTGCCCGCTGCAATGAAAGGGACGATCATATGCTTGAATCCCTCATTCCAAGCGGGCAGTTCAAAAATGGCTTTCCCTCTATCCTGGAGTTCCTGGAAGATGTAGGGGAAGTCCACCTGAAGGGTTGCAACGAGCTTCTTCATTTCCGACTCCCTTTCGTTATTTGAAGGAGGTTGGAGGCAGAACTGGGCCCGGAAAATGCGCGAGAGGATGAGGGCCAACGTGATTTGCAGGCGGTCGTCAGTATTGCCTTTCCTCTTGAAGGCTTCATACATGGAGGTGGTATCCCTGAGGGGGCTGCTGTCATTTTTGTAGAGTGCCTCCCAGATGTACTGTATTGTGGTCAATTTTTCGCACATGTCCATGTATCCTTGTTGAAAATTGATCTTATCCAAAATCTTGGCAGGAGGGGCTGAAATATCCTCATCCTCATCCTGATCGTAGTAGTAATAATAATTTTGGGCCCAGGCACGATTCATGTCATGAGACAATTTAGCAAAGGGAACCTGCTCATACACTTGGGTTGGGGTGGTGATCTGATGATTCTTGAGGAGGAGGGAGTGTTTTATGTATCTTGTGAGGAGGTGTTCTATCCATGGGCAGGGTAAGTTGTATTCAGAGTTTTTTCTTGAGAACTGTTTCAATTCATTGTACTTGCCTGTGACGTGCAGGCCCTTCTTTCCATTTAAGAGCAAGTCCAAAACATAGTAGTTGGTAGATTGCATACTATATGATGGGTGCAAGAAGAAGGGGTGGTTTATATACTTTTTGCTGGTATCTTAGACAGAATGTGATGAAGCACAGCTACAATGTGGATGTCATTTTTCTCAACGATTTCATTCACAGTACGGCGTGAGGTATTGACGAATCCCAAATCTCTGAGCAACTCTATGAGAGACTGTGGAGTCAGTGGTTTTGCTTTTGCTTTAAATAAATTGATGCCAGACGGGTTCCTTTGATAAGTTCGAATATCTATCTCCAAGTCTCGTTTTAGCTTGGGAGCGACCTTTTCTATGAGGACATCAAGAACGTTCTTATTATTCTTTGTGTTATTATTCTTACTATCATCAAAGAGGAGGGAGAAGGTTTCGTTCCAATGCTTCAGAAAGGCATTTTTGTCCTGTGCAAGGGATGGCTCGAAAAGGATGGAGGCCTTGTGCAGAGTGTCTGTATAATTTCTCAATATGATCTGATTATCAGGGACGTCTTTGCGTTGTGTCATGGAGGTGTTTGGATCAAAGAGGTAATCACGGATAAGAAGGGTACGGAGCGTTCCCTTCAGTTCCTGGATCATATCCAGCCTCAGCATGAACTGGGCATACAATGTATCAAGGGGTTCTGGTGGAGGAGTGGAGCATTCAAGATACATTTGAAGCATGTGCTCGTGTGCTGTATTTTTGGCTTGGTAATAGAGGCCCAGGGCGACGCAGGAAGGAGGGATGACCATGAGTGCTGTCCTTAGGAGGCCTCCGCGAGAGGAGGGCATGTGGATGACGACCCTGAATCTGATGCAGATGAGTGGGGGGGGCTTTTATAGTCTCCTGGCCATTCTGAGCCTATTTGAGCCATTTTATTACAAAAGGCCGTCATTTCGTCCTCTGTCATCATGATGAGCTTCTCTGTTTGAGTTTGCCTGTCGTGGCGGTGTTGACCCTCATCATCACAGTCAAAAAGGGAGCAACAGGAAGGGCAAAGAGAGCACATTGTAGCAGCAGCAGTAGCGATCACAGTGGTAATATAGAGTAGCTCAAAGATCATCATATATACCCCGACATCCAACGGACGATGCCCGCCTCATCCTCAGTAGTCGTAGTACTAAGGATCTTCATCACAATGATGGTGAATCAGAGCTACTATTATAACTACAACAACTATTCCTTAATCCAAAAAGAAGAAGGGCTTGTGCTCCAACAGCCCTCAGGCGACGAAATCCGTATCCTGGGGATATGGGGGGTGCGCGAAGCGGTTTGTGAGGCGGATACGTGCACGCCGAGCCTGGAGGGGTGCCGTTTGCTGTGCATTCCAGGGACATTTTTGTCGATGGAAAGCCGTGGCTGCACGCCATGCCTGCCCGGGACGTATCAATCCGGCTACGGTGGCTTGGGGGGTTGTGACACATGCGAGGCAGGGCTATACGCCTCTGGGATCGGGTCCACCGTGTGCGACGCGTGCGAGATGGGCAAATACACGGATAATATGGGGTGTGTATCGTGTGGAATTTCCACAGAGCATGTGAGGCAGATGGACAGTGAGTGTCGGATCACGGCGTGTGAAGCAGGGTACATTCCTACGTGGGACATGGGAGCGTGTGTGCCATGCCCTGAGGGATGGAGCGTGGCGGACGATGGGCTTACGTGTGTGGCTCCTCGGTGCCCTGATGGGCTGGTGAGGGCAGGGGACGGGGTGACGTGTGTGCCATGCCCCTTGGGCTGGGTTGCCGACGGCCAGGTATGCAGTGCATGCGCTGCTGGGACTGGGGGCTGCATCGATTGCATGCCGGGAACGTACGCCAGCGCAAGCGGGGCCAGCGCATGCAGGTCTTTCTCTTTTTTCATTTTTGGCAATGGTGGATAACGCTGGGAAGCAGGGCCTGCGATACTGGCTACTACGCGCCTTGGGGGGGCTCAAGCGCCTGCCTGGAATGCGACGGGGCTGTGGTGTTGGACGGGGGAACGCGGTGCATTACGTGTGATCCTGGGTTCTATTATGATGATGGCAATGGGTGCATGATGTGCACAGTGTGCCAGGAGACGACGTTTGTGCTGTATGCGTGCAATCGCACGTTTGACACGGTTAGCTTTCGGCTCTTTTGCTTTCAGCTCTTCGCTTTCGGCTCTTTTGCTTTCGGCTCTTAGTTTTCGGCTCTTTTGCTTTTGGTTCTTCGCTTTCAGCTCTTAGTTTTCGGCTCTTAGCATTCAGCAATCAGCTTTCAGCTATTAGCTTTCGGCTCTTTGCTTTCTGCTACTAGCTTTTGGCTCTTCACTTTCGGCTACTAGCTTTCGGCTACTAACTTTCAGCTATTAGCTTTCGGCTACTAAAGCCAATGGCTGGGCAGGTATGCGCTGCGTGCCGGACGACGTGCCCACATGGAGCAGGCATCCGGCAGTACTGCACCATGTACGAGGACAGCGTGTGCTCGGATGTCTGCCTGCCAGGGAGCATGCCGACGGAGAGCGGGGGCTGCACGGCCTGCGAGTTGGGAACATTCAATGACGTGGAGGCGGGCGGGACGTGCAGGCAGTGCCCCGCGGGGTTGCTGGCCAACGGCGCGCGCACTGGATGTGTCGGGGTATGCGAGGCGGGTTCGTACCCCCATGACTCATATTCATATTGCGAGCTGTGTGGACCAGGTACGTCTTTCTCTCTTTTATTCAAGGGGGGGCTTAGACTGACAAGATGATGATACTAAAGGGACAGGGAGCTGTGTCGCGTGCGAGGCCGGCAAGTACGCTGCGAGGAGCGGGCAGACCGAGTGCGACGCTTGTCCTTCTGGAACGTTTGCTGTGCCTGGATCCAGCGCCTGCAGCAGAGGGGGGGTTTGCCTCCTTGCTTAGTACTAGTGTACTAGGAAGCTCAAAGCAAGAGGAGGAATTTACTAGGCTGTGGCCCTATCAATCTGTTCGACGTTCTTTTCAGCGATCTTTTGAGGGTCTGTGAGAGCTTCCAAATGGTCATGGAGGTTATGGTAAGTGGAATGAAGGTAGGCTATATCCTGGAGGAGGCCCTGGTGCTGCTGTTGGATGGAGTTGACCTGCTCCTGCTGGTCCTGGATGATTTTCTTCTTTTCGGCGATGAGTCTTTCCTGCTTTTGGATTTCGAGCTGAATGCCTGCGATGGACCTTTCGTTTTGCTTGCTGACCTCATCAATCTGGAGGGGGTAGGTGCCCAGGTTGACGAGGCCTGACTGGGCGCCGTAGGCGATCACCTTGTGTATGCTGATGAGGTAGCTCAGGATCTGCATCCAGGCGGTGAAGACGAAAGAGGCGGGATGATTGGGCTGGAAGACGGTGGTCTTGGAGTAGAGGACGTGGTAGGCCAGGAGGGCCTGGATGAGCTCAATGAGGTGCGGGTAGAAGTGGAGGATGTCGGGGGTATGTTTCTTGAGGAGGAGCTTCATCCTATCATTCTTGTCCTTTTCGATTTTCGCGGAAACGAGGTAGCGATCCTTTTGCAAGATCAGGGTCGTGAGGGCCTCCTGAATGTCTGGCATGGAATCAATGGAAAAGAGCTTGACGACGTTGTGCTCCAGGGCAATATTGACCCCATCCAGTTCCTTCCGCTGGGCAGGCGTGAGATCGGAGAGAGGGGCCTTGAGGTCCTTGGGGAGTATGCTGGCGAGGGTAAAGGTCTTGTTCAAAACGTTGAAGGCGGTGCGGAGCTGGGACTCTGTGGGCAATTCCATGCGTTGCTGAAAGTCTTTATCTTCTTGGTTCGTAGTAGTAGGTGCAGAAGAGGAGGAGCTGTCATCTGGCCCTTGTTGGGGCTGTGAAAAAGCAGTAGGTTGCTGTAGATAAGCATTATCATTATTAGGCATGATCATGGCAGCGGCCTGACTTGCAGCCACCTGCTGCTGCTGCTGCTGCGCGATGATAGGAGGAGAACGTGTGGGCCCTGGCCTGCCTATAAACTGAGAGGAGGTGAAGTTGGGGTGTTGGAAACCAGTGAGCGCAAAAAAATCCATCTGATGATGCACGATCTGGACCGTTATATATAGTCTTGGCAAATGTTATTATAGGGGGATTTCAGTCATGACAGCATCGGCGTGATTGGGGGCAGAGGGGTGCTCCACGACGGCAGGGAGAGGAACAAAGACGCTGCTGCGGTAGAGGAGGAAGACGCCCGAGACAAAGACGAGCTTCCCGATGACGGCCAAGAGGATCCAATCGGAGGTATGGAGCAAGCGGTTGTAGAGGACCTGCTGGACCACGAAGGTGGCGATGGTGAGGATGATGGTGATGGGGAGGGTCTGCTTGTTCCTGAAGCCCCTGAGGATGAAGGCGAGGATGACGACCTGGCAGAAGGGGCAGAGGATGAGCATGGGGAGGAAGATGGCGAGATTCTTGTCCTGGAAGATGGTCATGATGTGGGGGGTGCCGACGCTGACGATGGGGGTGTACCAGCCCACGACGAGGACGGCGTGGAGGCAGCTGACCGGGAGGGCGGCCTCCAGGACCTGGGAAGGGGACATGATGAGGCGCTTGGTATGGGCGGTGGGGGGCAGGCCCATGAGGAGCATGAGGGGGCTGACGAAGGCGAGGAGGAGCATGATGATCGGGGGCTCCTCGACGGAGAGCGGGGCCTTGATGAAGATGCCGAGCTGGGCGCAGAGGAGGAGGGCGTAGATGCTCCAGCGAAAGATGCGGAGGGTCTTGAGGACGGTGGCCTTATCCTGGTTGGGGGCGAACTCGGAGGGGTGTTTGGTGTGCTCCAAGGTGAGGCCAATGATGCTGAGGGAGAAGAGGAGCATGGTGGTGACGGCGATATCCCAAAAGCCCAGGGCAGGGAGGGCCAGGAAGCATCCGGAGCCACCGAGGTACATGCTGGAGATGAGGGCCTCGCGCTGGATGCCCCTGTTATAGAGCTGCTCGTCGTCAATCGCCTCCAATTCTTCCGCGTCATCATCGCCCGGCGAAGGGACGGAGAGGAGCGCATTGCTTTCCACCATGTCTGGTCGATAGTCGTAGTAATAGTAGTAGTATGCGGGATGGGTGTTGGACTCTATGCAGGAGAGGGCAAAGTAGAGGATCCTGGAGAGGAGGGTGTAGATGAAGTAGATGACGGCGACCTCGAGGCAAAAGAGGGCATTGAGGAGGGGAAGCTCTGTGGCCGTATCGGTCTGATTCTGATGATTGAGGGAGGTGAGGGTGGCGCTGAGGGAGAGCGTCAGGGTGAAGGCCAGGAGAGGGGGATAGACGGAATGATCGACGAGTCTCATGGCCTCCGTGCCCACCTAGCAAAGTGTATATATATATATCGGATCAATTTTCATCATCCGTATGACGCTTCACGAGATAGCCAATGTGGTTACCGCGGCGATTGATGAGAGACGAAAGGCCCGTATTGCCGAGATTCGTGAAAAGGAGAAGGTGTTCTTCGACAAGCTGAAGCGCATTGGACTGAAAGATGCCCAGATCGAGGGGGTGGAATGGCTTTCGGCAACGTACGATTTAGGGCTGAGCTGCATCCTGGGGGACGGGATGGGGTTTGGCAAAACGGCACAGTCGATCTTCTTCCTGTTCCGGCTGCGTTCCATTGGGGTGAATGGCCCCTTCCTGATTGCAGTGCCCTCCAACGTGCTTGCGTCGTGGACACAAGAGCTGAATGATTGGAGCAGTCGGTGGCTCCAGCATATTGGCGAGTATGCGAGGTTCAACGTCTATACGTAAGTTCTGAATGTTTTGC
>Ga0214208_1000088_pt1 | contig 10997 bp, 9 predicted proteins | sample TroBogEpilimnion_30_FD_153046 | JGI IMG/M metagenome (GOLD analysis project Ga0214208, IMG submission 153046) | Freshwater microbial communities from Trout Bog Lake, WI - 21JUL2009 epilimnion | ecosystem: Environmental > Aquatic > Freshwater > Lake > Epilimnion/Euphotic zone | place: Trout Bog... | reverse complement strand
GCGGAGCCGATGGACCCCTCCAGGGTGGTCTCGTCCACCTCCAGCACGCACTCGAGGCACCCGCCGCTCTCCCAGGCCGAGACCACGCGGCCCATGGGCGCGCCCGCGTGCTCGAGCTTCACCGGGATCGGCGCGCCCCGGGCGTTGCTCGCCTGCACCTGCTCGACCATGCCCGCGATGTCGGACCGGTTCAGGTACACCCCCCGGTACGAGTCCTTGAGGCCCTCCGGGTTGGCCGTGCCCCACACCAGCACCATCTCGCCGGGATCGGCCAGGAAACGGCTTTAATACGCCCGGCGGTATAAAGCAGGGCGGGCAGACCCCCTGCGCCATGCTGCAGCAGGCACGGGATGCCATCGTGATGCGCTCGACGGGCCTGCTGGTCCTCCGCTGCGCCCTGACCCTCGCGCTGGTGCTGGCCCTCGTCCTCGACCTGTCGAGCGACCCGGAGCTCGTCACCTCGCTCGTGATCCTGACCGCCGTGCTGCTGGTCTAGCACGAGCCCGCGGGGCAGTAGTAGCTGTAGGCCTGCGTCATCACGTACTGGTACTCGCTGTGCAGGAAGCCCCGCGTCCCGAACTGGTAGGCGTTGTCGAGGCCCCACGCCACGATGCTGAAGAGGAGGGCGCGCACGACCAGGTCCCACAGGAACAAAAACTGGGAGACCATCAGCAGCTTCATGCCGTGGTGACTGTCGTAATAGACTTGGCAGACCACGTGCAGCACGAAGCGAATGCTTTCAGGGATAATAAAGCCCAGCAAGATGAACCAAAAGAAGGGGCTCCACCAGGCGCCTGTCAGCTGCTGCGGGTTGTACACTACAAAGAGGAGAGCCACGAAGAAGAAGACGTTGGCGAACTGGAGGGCGAGCGCCAGCACCTTGAGGTCGAGATACGCCTCTTTCACCTGATTCGTTAGCCCAGAGTGCAGTAGCCGGAATGTATCCACAGCCGTCGGCTCCACCTTGTCCGCGTGAAAGCATTCGTACAGCAGCCTGGCGATGTTGGCGTTGTTCACGCGAAACACGACGATGAGAGTAAACATGTTCCAGGCAAAGTCCGTGGTGAGCTGCCCGGTGGCGCCCGCGAAGCCCAGCCAGAGCAGGCCGTCGCACACGACGTACGCGTCCGCCCAGATGGCCAGCAGCGGCGAGGCGTACGAGTCCACGTTATTCTCGTCTATTCTGTACTCTGCCACGTCCTCGTGGGGCATCAGACTCAGCCGTGCGGGGACCTCCAGGGTTAACTTTTTCTCGAACTCGTTGGTATCTCGCTGGGCGTAATAGTTCCGGTACTCTTGTGCCCTTTCCGCATCACTCTTTGCCTTTTCAATTTCGCGCCTCTTCTCATCAATCCTTGCCTTCTCAATTTCGAGCCTCCTCTCCTCCTCTTTCTCGGCCTCCCGACGCCTGTGTCCCGTAATGTCTACCTTCCGCTTATACACCGTGAACGGGTTGGTAACCTTCAAGGGCGTGTACTCGCCTCCCCAAAAGTCCAGCCATTCGAGTGCGAAGTATCCCACGAGCGTGGACAGCACGGAGAATGTGAGCAGCCCCGTTGTCACGTTATTGTACTGGTTGTTGTTCCAGTACCAGAACAGGCAGAAGCTGATCACCCACATGACGGTGCTGATCAGCGTGACGCCTGCCGCCCAGAAGCTGCCCAGCTTGTGCATGGCACTCACGACGCCAAACTCCACAGGGCCTGAAACCTCAGGGCTGCCCGTATACACCGCGAAGAAGCTCATCCCCATCAGTCCAAGGGAGCCCAGCACGCCCCAGTTGTACGAGCCCAGGAAGATGGTGCTGTCCGGGTTCAAGGCGACCTCGAAGAAAGGGTACGCCGCCTGGCTCATGCAGGCCTGGAACCCATTCCTCACCTTGCGCGACTGCACGTAGGGGTTCAGGACCGGGCTGCTGAACAGGCAGTTCATGAACTCGTCCGCGGTCGGCCAGCCGACAAACTGGTTGTTGGATGCGAACCCCGTGCACACCGCCAGCGCTGCCTTGATGGGCGCGTTATTCTGGACGCACGAGGCGTAGACGTCGACGGGCGTGGTGGTGCCGCATGACACGTTGCCGATATTGGCCGCCTGCATGCACGTATAGTACGGGTCGAGCGGCCAGAGGTTGTTCCTGGTGGCCGGCAGCTCGTTGGCCTTCTCCGTGACCACGGGCCAGCCCTTGTTCTCCAGCGTGTCTGTGGTCGCGAAGAAGGTGATGACACCGTAGGGCCGGCAGGCGTCATCGCTGTTGCAGGTGAACACCATGAGATACAGGATGGTCGCGAGCACCCAGACCCCCAGCGCGAGCAGCAGATGCAGCCACTGCATCAGTTGGAAAAAGTAGTACGGTTCGGTGCCATAAGTCCCTCTATGGAGGGTCACTGTAGCATGCCTCTTGGAAAAGGTCTCGTGACGCTTCGCGTGTTCGGGATCCAAGGGTGCATAGCCATTGTGTTTCATGACGCATCCCCCGCACCGCCCAGGGCCTAAATAGTATCCAGGCACTCGGAATTACGGTCAAGTGCCCTTCTTGTCGAGCCCCGTCAGCACGTGCGTCGGAACGTAGTAGCGGGCCTGCGTCCTGCCCTGGCCGGCCGCCGGGAGCAGGGCGCGTGGGGGCGCGGAGGGCGGGTCGACGCGCGGGGCCTGGGGCGGCGGGTCGACCATGGAGGGCAGGAAGACGGGCGCGGGCGGCCGGGGCACGGGCCGGATCCAGCTCCACACGCACCCCTGCACGGCCACCGCCACGCACAGGAGGAGGGCCACGATGAACTGGAGGGTGAGCATCCCCCGCTCGGCCAGCACGCCGAAGCACGTCGCCGCGAAGGCCACGTGGAAGACCATGTTCAGGATGCGCAGGGCGCGCCACACCATCACCGAGAGCTTGAGGCCGTCGACCACGATCCAGATCAGGAAGATGAGCATGAAGAGGATCAGGACCACCGACACGGAGACGAGGGGCTGCGTGAAGAGCTGGATGTAGAAGCTCTCGGGCGGGCACAGCGCGACGGCGCTCCCGTCGAAGACCACGGCGAGGCGGGCGGCGAGGAGGGCGGCGAGGGAGTTGGCCCAGCCGACCCCCGGCCAGGCCGTGCGGTTGTCGTGGTCGTACATGGCGGCGCCCGCGACGAGGAGGTGCACGAGCACGGCGCCCACGAGGATGCCCGCCGAGAGCACGTACAGGGACGAGTCCGTAAAGAAGAGGATCTGGTGCATCCTGGCCACGTCGCTGTTGGCGCAGCAGGTCGGGACCCCCTCGCGCGGGGGGTGGAAGGCGCCCGCCGAGTAGAGGCCCACGGTGTCGAGGACGCAGCCCGCGGCGAAGAGGGAGAAGGCCAGCACGGACGCGAAGTAGGCGCGGCGGGGCTCGCGGTCGTCCGGGGCGAAGGACGTGACCACGAGGTGCGCCGTGGTGACGAGGAGGCACCCGTACGCGAAGACGCTGCACAGCAGGCTCCACGCGAAGGCCTCCTGCACCGCCGTCACGCACCAGTAGAGGATGGCCAGCACCCAGGCCTCGGTGGCGGTCGTGAGGCCCATCCAGTGTGCGGGCCGCCGCGGGGGGCATATATATGCGGGCCGCCCGGACCCCGCCCGTCGATGGCGGGCTGCCCCGACACGCGCACGATCCGCCTGCCGTCCGAGCCCGTGCTCGACGGCGTGAGCCCCGAGGACCGCGGCACGGTGCGCGACGTCATCTACGTCGTGCACGCCCTCAAGGCCTTCGTGTCGTGGTCGGTCACGCCCAAGGACCACATCTACGAGGTGGTGGCGCTGACGGACCCCAAGGCCGGGGCCGAGATCACCTGGCAGCACCTCGACCTGCTCAAGGCCGTCGACCGCCTGCGCATCGACCACATCTCCGTGCAGGGGCTGGTGGGCCAGCCAGGCGCCCTGAGTCTGGTGGTGCACATCCTGCGCCGGTCCGAGCCCGTGGTGCTCGAGGAGCAGGACATCCTGCGCATCCAGCGGAAGCGCCGGTTCGCCTGGTCCCTCTAGAGGGCCTGCGGCACGATGGCGCGGGGGATGACGCGCCTCGGGCCCTGCGGCAGGAGCGTGTACTGGCCCCCCTCGGGGTGCAGGTGGGCCCAGAGCACGAGGATGAGCGCGCTGCCGCACAGAAAGACCGTCCCCATGAGGGCGATCGCCCACGGGTCCGACTCCTGGTAGTTGATCACGACGGACCGCTCGTTGTGGGTCACGATGTAGGTCCCGCCCCCTGCCTGCGCTGGATACGTCCAGCCCGAGGGCGGGGGCGGGGGCGGGGGCGGGGCCTGCTCTGCGCTGGTGGTGCCGGGTGCGGGCGGGCCCTGGCTGGTCAACGCAGGCGGACCCGGCCCCGTGCTGGTCGGGGCGGGCGCCGGCTGGCTTGTGCTGGTCAGGGCAAGCCCCGGCTGGCCCGTGCTGGTCCATGCCAGCTGCCCCGTGCTGGTGAACGCAGGCGCCGGCTGGCCCGCGCTCGTGCCGGCCTGCCGGCTGCTGCTGGCCTGCGACGTGGTGGCGCGCGCCGAGGTCGTGGTCGGGACCACCAGGAGCCTGCACTGGCCCTGGCTGGTGGCCATCATGTTGGACGTGAAGCCCGCGGGGCAGGCCGTGCACGCGTCGCTCCCGTTGACGGCCTTGTACGTGGCGTTGGGGCACGGCGTGCACAGCCCAAAGTCGCCCGTGTACCCCGCGGGGCAGGGCAGGGCCGTGCACGTGGCCACCGTGCAGCTGCCCGACACCGTGAGGACCGTGGAGAAGAACTGGCCGCAGGTGGTTTCGGGCATGCACGAGATGCCCGAGCCGTTGCCCATGAGAAACGGGGCGCTCGCCAGCAGCCGCCTCCGCGTGGCGAACGTGTTGGAGCCCTGGCCGAAGGTGACGGCCAGCCCGCTCTGGATGAGCCTGTCCGACCAGCTGCCGAGCGTGGCCAGCGCGTCGAGCCTGTACACGTCGGTCAGGACGTAGGTCACGCGGAACACCGACCGCGACTGGGGCACCACGGGCTGGATCTGGATGTTCTCCAGGGGCTGCTGGAGGAGGCTCCCGAGGTACACCACGAAGCCCGTCGCCAGGCCCTGCTCGAGGAAGCGCTGCTGCAGGACGGTGAGGGCCTTGTCCGCGTAGACGTTGAAGGACAGGGTGACGGTCATGCTGGCCAGGGGCTGGCACACGCGGTTGCCGATGTAGCACGCGTCCGTCGTGTTGCCACACGGGCAGATCTCGACCTGCCGCTCGGTGCAGGCCGTGCAGTTGCCGCACGCACGGTCCTGGTAGGTCAGGCAGTCGGCGGTCTGGTACTCCTCCTCGCCGCACACGTTGCACTCGTGGCAGACCCCCCCGTGGTCGGCGCTGAACGAGCCCGCGCGGCAGGGCGAGAGGTAGACGTCGCCCAGGTCGAGCTGGCTCACGCCCATCGTGGGCACCTGGTTGACGTCGATGAAGTCCGAGCCCTGCATCAGGATGGCGACCTGCAGCGAGCTCCCGCCGGCCAGGCGCGCGCAGAGGGCCCACGCCAGGAGCAGGCAGGCCCTCATGTCGCCCCGCCCCGCCCCGGCCGCTTATATGCGCTAGGCGGGGCCCGCCTTCCCGGCCCCCGAGGCGAGCGCGAACACGCGGACCTGCGGGTCCACGTGCCACGCGTGGTCGAGGTGCAGGCCGGCGAGGTGCTCGGGCACGGCCGTGAGCGCCCCCGCGCCGTTGAGGAGCACCGAGACCTGCACGCTGACCGGCCCGCCGAGGGAGCGCCGCATGGACGCCGCCCGGACCGCCCCGATCGTCACCTGGGCCGCCGGGACGCCGCCCGCCGCCGCGATGCCCTCCACGAAGCGCGAGCGGACCCCCTCGGCGTCGCGGTTGAAGGCGTCCAGCGTCGTGTTGAGGGTCACGACGGCGCGCACCTGCTTGAAGTACATGCACACGAAGCCGGCCACGCACCGGCAGTCGTGCGCCGTCTGGCTGCCCTCGGCGCAGGTGGTGTGCGGGGGGCAGGCCTGGCAGCCCGGCCCGTACCTGTCGGGCCCGCACGCGCGCGCGGCCGCGACGAGGCAGGCGAGCCACACGGTCCGCCACATTCGGGCGGCGCGGGGCGAATCGGGCTTAAATGCGTTCATTCCCCCCGAGTCTCGCGCCCGGGGCCTCAGATCTCGTTGAGCGACTGGATGAGCTTCTCGCGGTCCACCAGCTGCAGGAGCCGCTCCTTGGCCAGGTCCCGGGTGGCGACCCGCTTCAGCGAGGCCGCCTGGGCCGGGCGGGCGTCCTTGGCCTTGAGCGCCGCAGCGAGCCCTGGCTTGCCCTTGGCGGGCACCGGGGCCTTGACGGCCTGGAAGGTCGCGAGCGCGACGGCCCGGACCTGCGGGGCCTGCTTCCACGTGTGCGACACGTGCAGCTTCTCGATGTGCCGGTCCAGGTGCTTGTCGAGGTCCCGCAGCTGGACCGAGCCCGTCACGGACGCGTGCACGTCGATCATCCCGCCCTCCTTGCGGTCGGAGAGCAGGCGGCGCCGGCCCGACTGGGTGAGCACGTCGTTGATCGTGACCTGGCTGGGCTGGACGCCGGCCGCCGCCGCCATGGCCGAGATGAAGGCGGTCCGGACCCCGTTGATGTCGTTCTGGAACTCCCAGAGGGTCGCGTTGAGCGTGACGATGGCCTGGATCTCCTTGTAGTACGTGCACTGGTAGCCCGGGTCGCAGATGCAGTTGACGCGCGAGTAGCTGCCGGCGCTCGACGTCGTGTGGAGCGGGCAGACGTCCTTGGTCGTGGACGTGCGGCAGTAGAAGTTGGCGTCGCACAGCGGGCAGTTGGTGGTGCGCCCGACCTGCAGCGAGAAGGTGCCCGGCACGCACAGGAGGCAGTCGCTGAGGTGCGCCGCGCCCGTCGTGTCCCGGTGCGTGCCCGCCGAGCACTGCGTCGGCCGGACGGTCTGGACCGGGCAGTAGCTGCCGGCCGGGCAGATGGTGCAGTCCGACTGCTGCGTGGCGCCGGAAGTGGCCCGGTACGTGCCGGCCGCGCACGGGGTCGGGTTCGTCGTCTGGACCGGGCAGTAGAGGCCGGCAGGGCAGGGCAGACAGTCGGCCACGCTGCTCCCGCTGGGCGTGATCCGGTACGTGCCGGCCGGGCAGTTCGTCGGGGCGCTAGAGGCGACAGGGCAGTAATGCCCCGTCGTGCAGGCCGCGCAGTCCGATTGCTGGATGCCGCCAGTCGTGGCTCGATAGCTGCCCGGGGCGCAGGGGTGTGGCGTGCTGGTCTGGATGGGGCAGAAGTTCGCGTTGGGGCAGGCAATACAGTCGCTCAACTGGGCAGCCCCCACGCTGGCGCGGTAGGTCCCCCCCGGGCAGCTGGTCGGGTTGGTGGTCGCCACGGGGCAGTAATCGCCAGCAGGGCAGGCGAGACAGTCCGACGACTGGACCGCGCCGGCCACGGCTCGGTAAGTGCCCGCCGTGCAGTTGATCGGGTTGACGCTGGCCTCCGGGCAGTAGTTGCCGCTCGGGCATGTCGTGCAGGAGAAGCGGTCCACGCCGCCCGTGGTGCCCCTGTACGAACCCGCCGGACAATCGACAGGCGTGGTGGAGGCGAATGGGCAGAACTGACCGGCGGGACAGGCGAGGCAATCCGTGACCTGCGTGGCCGACTGGGTTGCCCTGTACGTGCCCGGAAGACAGCTCGTGGGTACCACCGACATGATGGGGCAATACTGACCAGTCGGGCACGCATAGCAGGAGGAGAGCTGGATGCCACCGGTTATGTCCCTGAACGTGCCAGCGGGGCACTGGGTGGGCAGGACACTACCGGCGGGGCAGTAGTTCCCTGCGTCGCAAGGCGTGCAGCTGGTGTCCTGAGTACCGCCCGTGCCGTTGAGGTAGGTGCCTGCCGGACACACGGTGGGCGAGACCGACTGCTGCGGACAGTAGTGGCCAGTGGGGCACACGATGCAGTCGGCCTGCGCGGTGGCCCCGATGGTGTCGCGGTAGGTACCCGCCGCGCAAGCCGTCGGCACAGTGCTGGCCGTGGGGCAGTACTCGCCCACCAGGCAGGCCAGGCATTGCGAGAGCGCCCCTGCCCCTGTCCCGTTGCGGTACGTGCCGGCAGGGCAGTTGGTCGGCGCCACGGAATGCACGGGGCAGTACTGGCCCGAGGGACAGGTCACGCAGTCCGCCTGCGACACCGCCGACGAATCCGGCCCGTACGATCCGGCCGCGCACGCCGTCGGGGTGGTGGTCGCCACGCCACAATAGTAGCCCACCGGGCAGATCAGGCAGTCCGAGACGCTTGCCCCGCCGGTGGTAGCCCGATATGTGCCTGCCGTGCAGCTCACGGGCGTCACGGACCCCTGGATGCAGTACTTGCCTGTGTCACACAGCACGCAATCCGTCGGCTCCACGGCCCCCGTCGTGCTCCTGTACCGGCCGGCCGCGCACTGGGTCGGCGTGATGGACGCGATGGGGCAGTAGGATCCAGCAGGGCACACAAGGCAATCCGACAGCTTGGTGGCGCCCACCGAGTCGCGGAAGGTGCCGGCGGGGCACGCCGTGGGCTTGACCGTGTCGCTGAGGCAGTAGTAGCCAGCCGGACAGCTCTCGATGTACACCACGACCTGGTCCTCGTACTGGATGTCCTGGACATTGCTGGGGAGTTGCTTGTCCAAGGTGCTCTGATTCATATTTTGATCCGCTCCATCAAGTGTAACGTTCAGCTGCAGGCCGTTGCTGACAAAACAGTCAGATTGCCATGAACTGCCTGGTATGGATACTTGGCCTGCAGGGCACGCCAGACATTGAGGCATGGCAACACACGTGTGCGGTGGAAACACCATGATTTCCATGAACCCCCAATCATACCTATTGTTAAAATTGTTTTGCACAGTACTTGGCGCAGCTGCAACGTACACATATCGTCCTGTCTGGATGTAAGGACACATAAAATGGATTACATAACCATTCGAAACCAGAGTTGATATAGACGGTAGGGCGTAGCATTCAACATTTCCAATATCGTCAAAGGTTTGGTTTCCGTTCCCGATCCAAACACTAAACACTCCTGGAAGGGCTATGTAAGCAGAAGTGTAAGCCCATAATGTGCCCGAAGCAACAGTCTTAACGGATCCGAGATCCAGACGGTACCAAATTTTGTCTGAAGCAGTATTTGGCATCCATAAAGTCCTTGCAGGTGGCTGTCCTTGGGTTTGAGCTTCAATACTATACACATTGTCGTTTCCTCTGGAACCATCTACATTGTCTGAAAAAATTGAGGGGCATTGAAGATCAGGGCTACAAGACCTGGCAAGGTTAACATTCAGATTTTCGCCACTGCAATACTGCTCTGAATCACCGATATAAACCCCAGGAGTGTTCACACTGCTGTAAAATCCCTCCCCACACACGCACTGTCCATCCACGATGATCTGATTGACCGGGCAATCCGTTTGGAGCATCCTGCGCATCGGGGCGGTCGAGTGCGTCATGTGCCAGGGCACGACAAGAAGCGTGAGCAGCCACTGCACGGTACACACGGGGTTCCTCATGCCTGCGGGCCCGGGCGCGCCCAATCCTAAATACTCGCGCACGGCCAAGTTTTCGTGCCGACGGACACGGTGTATAAAAAGACCAGCGCGCCTCATGGGCAGCATGAATGACGTCTTCATGGACGCCATGCGGCAGGTGGATCGAGAGGCGCCGCCCGAGCTGGTCAACGGGTTCCGCGACAAGATGCGGTCCATCCAGGCGCAGTACAAGCACACCGAGACGACGGTCCAGAGCTGCCTCGACGGGCTGAGCGAGTCGCCCTCGCTAGTGGAGCTGCTGACGGCCGCCTTCGTGGTCAACGGCGGGGTCCTGTTCAAGTACGACCTGGACCCAGAGGACACGGAGGAGCAGGAGTTCACGAGCTTCATCAAGGAGATGGAGGCAGGCCTTCGGGAGCCAGAGTGAGCGGGTCGTCGCCGTCGGGCATCAGGAAGGTCACGTCCACGCGGGTGCGGACCGGGGTGAGGCCCACCGAGCGCAGGCACCGCTCCCGCTCGTCCAGGCCCACGAGCCTGTAGTACGCGAACAGGGAAGGCAGCACGAGCTGCAGCCTGGCCAGGCCCGGGAGGCCGCCGCGGACGAAGCAGGCGATTTCGAGGCCGCACTGGGTCTCCGGGCTGGGCTTGCTTTCCATGCGAGGCGAGCCGTCCGCCCGCGCCGCAGGGGCACGGGCTGGATCGCGCCCTTTCTCGACGTTAACTCGCCCCGTTTCGCATTTTAAAATTCATAAACGCAGTCGATGCCCCCGGGAATTATAGCCGCTCCAACAGGCCCCGTTTCGCGTTTTCAAAATCCATAAACGCAGTCGATACCCTCCGGAATTATAACCGAGCGAACAAGCCCCGTTTCGCGTTTTAAAACTCGTAAACGCAGGCGATTCTTGTGTTTGTGTTTGGCGACGGGCTGGCGGGAAAAAGAGACCATAAGGGCGGGGTCGCAGCCACCGATTGCCCCTCCAAGCACATGCCACCACTCAGCCACTCGGTGTGCATGCTGCAGGGCTTCTGCCCCCTCTGCTTCAAGGACCGGCCCGGGGTAACCGCGAGAGAGCGGGTGGACCACCAGCATCCGCGCATCGACAAGCTCCAGCTCCTGCACTGCCGCCGGCGCAACGGCCTGATGCCGCTGGACATGGAGCGGCCGGGCGAGCTCTGCGAGGACGGGCAATCGTGCAGGGTGGCCTGCCTCGTCTGCGGCAAGGACGTCTTCACCGGGGGCACGGACGAGTACGGCCTGTTCCGGGCGCACTTTGAGGAGGGCGGGGCGCAGGAAGGGGAGGGCCACGCCGCCGCGATGGAGAGCGTCGTCCGCCGCAACGAGATGCGCACGATCCTGCGGGCCGCCGAGGCAGTCGAGACCGACGTTTGGCACACGCCCGTGCACAAGCGGTGCGCGTACGCGGCGCCAAAGTGCGGGTGCTGGCTGCCGCTCGAGGCCCAGGAGTGCCCCACCCACCGTCGCATGACGCCCTTCACCCGCTGCGCCCGCCCG
>Ga0214208_1000087_pt1 | contig 11099 bp, 10 predicted proteins | sample TroBogEpilimnion_30_FD_153046 | JGI IMG/M metagenome (GOLD analysis project Ga0214208, IMG submission 153046) | Freshwater microbial communities from Trout Bog Lake, WI - 21JUL2009 epilimnion | ecosystem: Environmental > Aquatic > Freshwater > Lake > Epilimnion/Euphotic zone | place: Trout Bog... | reverse complement strand
GCACGCATGCCTGGACAAGTTCCAGCACCAACGGGAAATGATCGAACCTCTCTAGTCGCCTATATAGATATTGACCACGCAGGTGCGTTACTAGAAATCCTGACTGAGTTCGCTAAAAATAATGTGAACCTCACTTTTATCCAGAGCCGGCCAACTGGTCGCGAGCTGGGGCACTACCACTTCATCATTGATGTGGAAGGCCATCAGAGCGATGCTGCGGTCGCGCTCGCTATCGAAGGCCTGCGCTCCATCTGCGAGGACATTCGAGTTCTCGGTTCATATCCACGAGCGACAAATAGATAGGCTAACCCCGTGATTGATCTGAAGATACTGCGCGATGATCCAGAGCGCGTTCGCCAATCTCAAAAGGTTCGAGGCGAGAGCGTTGAGATCGTAGATCAACTCTTGGCACTCGATGAGGCGCGCCGAAGTGCAATAACAACCTTTGAAGCTCTACGTGCTGAACAAAATCTCCTCTCTAAAACTGTAGGTGCAGCCAAGGGTGATGAGAAGGCCGCCCTCCTAGAGAGCGCTAAGGATTTGTCAGCTCGAGTCAAAGAGGCCGAGGCCGCGCGAGCTGTGGCTGAGGCAGCGGCCGATGCTGCGTTACTTCAAATCCATAATTTAATAAGTCCAGAGGCGCCTGTTGGTGGAGAAGCAGATTTCGTCGTGCTTTAACATGTCGGTACACCAAGAGATTTCTCTCAAGCTGGATTCGAACCGAAAGATCATGTCGAACTCGGCAAGATTCTTAAGGCGATCGATACAGAGCGCGGAGCGAAGGTATCTGGCTCTCGTTCCTATTACTTGACTGGCGTCGGTGCCTTGCTCGAGTTCGCACTGGTTAATTACGCGATTTCATCTGCAACCAAGGCGGGATTCACGCCTGTTATTCCTCCAGTACTTGTTAATCCTCCAGCGATGGAGGGAACAGGATTTTTAGGTCAAGCCGCAGAGAATGTTTATCGTCTAGAAGAAGATGACATGTACCTGGTTGGTACTAGCGAAGTACCACTCGCTGCCTATCACATGGATGAAGTCATCGCGGAGTTACCTCTGCGATATGCAGGTTATTCCACCTGTTTTCGTCGCGAAGCCGGAACTTACGGAAAAGATACCCGCGGCATTATTCGTGTGCACCAATTCGATAAGGTCGAAATGTTTATCTTCTGTGAGCCAAAAGATGCGCTCGCCGAACACCAGAAATTATTGCAATGGGAGAAAGAGTTCCTCAACGCAATGGAGATCCCTTATCGAGTAATCGACGTTGCCTCCGGCGACTTAGGAGCTTCTGCAATTCGCAAATTCGATATCGAGGCATGGATTCCGACTCAAAACGCATATCGTGAAGTTACAAGTACCTCTAACTGCACTGAGTTCCAAGCGCGTAGATTGAATATTCGATATCGCGATGGTGAATCCACAAAACCCGTTGCGACGCTCAACGGAACGCTCGTAGCAATCCCACGCATGATCGTTGCGATTCTAGAAAATCACCAAGAGGCAGATGGATCAGTTAATGTTCCCGTTGCGCTTCGCCCCTTCTTAGGAGTCGACAGATTACTTCCGGCGTAGCAGGTGTCAGGCCAAAGGTCATTGCAACCGATCTTGATGGAACGATCGTCTCTTCATATGAGCGCATTACTAATAGAACCATCGAGGCATTTACCGCTGCCCATGAATTAGGGATCGAAATATTCTTTGTTACTGGTCGCCCACCACGTTGGATGCCGGAAATCAAAGAGGCATTTGGTTTCGGTAATGCCATTTGTGCAAACGGTGCGATGCACTATGACCTGCTTAATGAGAAGGTAATTGAAGAGTGGTTGATACCAATCGACTCTCAATTTGAATTTGTTAAAAGGATGCGAAGCGCAGTGCCTTCAATCTCTTTCGCCACTGAATATGGCAATGAATTTCATCATGAGAGTGCTTACGTTCCACGATGGGATGTGGGAGTCGATCACTCTCCAGTTACATACATTGAAGAGAAGTTGGTTCAACCCGCATTTAAGATGTTGGCGCGGTGCTCCAATTTCGAACACACCTCCGACGAACTCTTGGAGATTGCACAGCGCGAGGTCGGGGATCTGGTAACAATTACACATTCCAATGCCGGGGAATCTTTGCTTGAAATTTCAGCGCTCGGAGTCAGCAAGGGTCAGACGCTAGCTAAGCTCACCGCACGGATGGGATTTACCGCGGCAGATGTCGTGACATTTGGCGACAACCCAAATGACTTCTCGATGCTCGCCTGGGCGCAGCGTTCATGGGCGATGGTCGATGGCCACCGCGATGCACCTAAATATGCCAAGTTCGTGGCTGAACCCCACCACATGGATGGGGTAGCCATGGTTATTGAGGAGTTACTCAAACTTCCAGTCTGACCAATTTTGCCTCCGTATAGGTGTGCCACTAAGTTTGCCCACGGAGGGCTCGCATAGCGGCCGAGTGCACCGGTCTTGAAAACCGGCAAGGGAAACCTTCGTGGGTTCAAATCCCACGCCCTCCGCCATTTTTATCCCGTATTCGGGCGTTTTTTACCCTTGTGGGCGATTTCACCCCTACCAACTAGGTACTTATCTAGCGTTAATGGGGCTCTGGTACGAAACTTCTCCCATGGCAATTGATACCTCAGGCAATGGCGTCTTCTCAGAGGGTCGAGCAAAGTTAAGCGCTCGCACGTTACGTACAGATAAGTGGTGGATCCAACCAGCGATCACCGTCTTCGTACTTCTCTCATTTATCGTTTATGCGACATTCCGTGCATTCGAAAATGGAAAGTACTTTGCGGCACCTTTGATCTCACCTTTCTATTCTCCATGTCTTTCGACCGCGTGTGTAAAAGGTTCGCCTTCATTTATCGGAACAATCTTCGGCACGTATCACATCTTTGGAATGACGGTTTCGCCATCGCTCTTCATCTTGATCTTCCCGTTGGCCTTCCGCATGACCTGTTATTACTACCGTAAGGCGTACTACCGCTCATTCTGGATGTCCCCTCCTGCATGTGCAGTTGCAGAACCGCACGGTAAGTACACAGGTGAGACTCGCGCTCCTCTCATTATTCAAAATGGTCACCGTTACGCTTTTTATGCCGGACTCGTTTTTAACGTATTCCTTACTATTGATGCGATTGGTGCCTTTAGAAATGAGAAGGGTCAATGGGGCCACATGTCCGTTGGCACATTAGTACTACTCGCAAATGCAACCTTCTTGTGGTTGTACTCCATGTCGTGCCATACCTGCCGTCACACAGTGGGTGGACGCCTGCGTAACTTCTCGAAGCATCCAATTCGTTACAAGCTTTGGACTTGGGTCTCGATTCTCAATCACAAGCATCAGAACTTTGCTTGGATCTCACTCTTCGGTGTTGCGCTCGCAGATCTTTATGTCCGCCAGGTTTCTGGTCACTCCATCCGCAACCTCTACTTCTTCTAAAGGCGACTGACATGACTAACACAATTGAACGTCACAAGTATGACATCGTCGTAATCGGTGCTGGTGGTGCAGGCTTACGTGCAGCGGTAGAGGCACGCGAGGCAGGTTTATCTGTCGCTATCGTTTGTAAATCTTTATTTGGTAAGGCGCACACCGTTATGGCTGAGGGTGGCGCGGCTGCATCCATGGGTAATGTCAACGAAAAAGATAACTGGATGGTGCACTTTCGCGACACTATGCGCGGAGGCAAATTCCTTAATCACTACCGCATGGCTGAACTTCACGCTAAAGAGGCACCAGATCGTATTTGGGAGCTAGAGGTATGGGGCGCGCTCTTTGATCGCACCAAAGAGGGAAAGATTTCACAACGTAACTTTGGCGGTCATGAGTATCCACGCTTGGCTCACGTTGGTGACCGTACTGGTCTGGAACTTATTCGCACAATGCAACAACGCATTGTGGCGCTACAGCAGAAGGATGGCCGCGAGACTGGCGATCCTGAAAAGAACATCAAGGTGTTTGCTGAAGTTACCATCACGGAAATTCTCAAAGAGAATGGCAAGGTTGCAGGAGCATACGGATACCGCCGTGAAAATGGCGCCGAAGTGCTCTTTGAAGCGCCTGCAGTGGTTATTGCAACAGGTGGAGTCGGAAAGACTTTCAAAATTACCTCCAACTCATGGGAGGGCACTGGAGATGGCCACGCTCTAGCACTTAAGGCCGGAGCCAACCTGGTTGATATGGAGTTCTTGCAATTCCATCCAACTGGAATGGTCTGGCCACTTTCAGTTAAGGGCATTCTTGTTACCGAATCGGTTCGTGGTGAGGGTGGAATTTTGACCAACACTCTTGGCGAACGATTCATGTTTAAGTACATTCCAGATGTCTTCAAAGATAAGTATGCCGACAATGAGGCTGAGGCAGATCGTTGGTATATCGATCAAGACAACAATCGCCGCCCTCCAGAGTTGTTACCTCGCGATGAAGTTGCGCGCGCAATTAACAGCGAGGTTAAAGCCGGACGTGGAACAGAACATGGCGGAGTCTTCCTCGATGTATCAAAGCGCCTCTCCGCGGAAGTCATTAAGAAGCGTCTGCCATCGATGTGGCATCAGTTCTACGAACTCGCTGGTGTAGATATCACCAAGGAGCCCATGGAAGTCGGTCCTACCTGTCACTACGTGATGGGTGGCGTTGAAGTTGATCCAGATTCTGCAGCTGCAGTAGGTGTTGATGGGTTATTTGCCGCCGGTGAAGTTGCTGGTGGTATGCATGGTTCAAATCGTCTTGGTGGAAACTCACTTACCGATCTCTTGGTATTTGGTCGCCGCGCAGGAAAAGGCGCTGCCGAATATGTGAAGTCGCATGGTGAAAACCCAGTGAGCGAAGCGACCATTGCAAAAGCAGCAGCGAAAATTGCTCAACCTTTCGTAAGTCAGGGTGGAGAGAATGCGTATTCGTTGCACCAAGAGCTACAAGAGGTGACACACAACCTCGTTGGAATTATTCGTACTGGCGCAGAGCTTCGAGAGGCGATTGAAAAGATTGCGGAACTTCGTAAGCGCAGCGCCAATATCTCCGTTACCGGTGATCGGAAATTCAACCCTGGTTTCCACTTGGTCTTTGACCTCGACAATATGTTGTTGGTTGCAGAGAGCACCGCAAAGTCCGCGTTGTTGCGTGAAGAGTCACGCGGCGGACACACTCGCGATGATTTCCCTGGAATGAGTTCAACCTGGCGTCAGGTCAACCATATCGCCAGCTTTGATGGAGAGAAGGTCAACATCAAGGCACAACCTCTTCCTGCTCTTCCTAAAGAACTATTTGATCTCTTTGATGTGCATGAACTCGAGAAGTACATGACTCCAGAAGAAATTGCGAAAGGTGGTTCCAACTAATGGCGCGCACACTCAAACTCCGCATCTGGCGTGGAACCGATAAAGATGGTGGCCTGCAAGATGTCACCGTCGAAGCCAATAGCGGCGAGGTCGTTCTCGACATCATCCACCGCGTGCAAGCAACTCAGATGGGTGATCTAGCTGTTCGCTGGAACTGCAAAGCCGGTAAGTGCGGCTCCTGCTCCATGGAGATCAATGGCAAGCCACGCCTTGCTTGCATGACTCAGATCTCTGCCTACCCAGAAGATGAGGTAATCACAATTACCCCGCTTCGCGCATTTCCAGTCATCAAGGATCTCGTCACCGATGTCTCCTTCAACTATAAGAAGGCCCTGGAAGTTCGAGCATATGAACCTCCTGCAGACCTAGCCCCAGGTGAGGCTCGCATGCAGCAGGTCGATGTCGAGCGCTCCCAGGAGTTCCGTAAGTGCATCGAGTGCTTCCTGTGTCAGAACACCTGCCACGTCATTCGCGATCACGAAGAGAACAAGAAATCTTTCGCTGGTCCTAGATTCTTCATCCGCTTAGCGGAGTTGGATATGCACCCGCTAGACACCCTGCGTAATCGCAAGCAGAGCGCTCAAGAGGAGCACGGACTGGGAATGTGCAACATCACCAAGTGTTGTACTGAGGTCTGCCCAGAACATATTCGGATTACTGACAATGCAATCATCCCTATGAAGGAGCGGGTTGTTGACGTTAAGTACGACCCACTGCGCTGGCTTGGCTCGGTTATCAGAAAGCGAGACGGTATCCTTTAAGTATGAGGATACTTGTTCGTTGGGGTGTTTTAGCTCTTGCAGTATGGGCAGCAACTGGATTGGTGCCAGGAATAAAGGTTCATGGTGGAGCCTGGGATTACCTCTGGGTGGCCCTCATCTTCTCCCTCATTAACACCTTCCTGGGTTCCTTCTTGAAGTTGATGACCCTTCCTGCCGTCATTTTGAGCGCTGGATTATTTTTAATCGTGATCAATGCCGCGATGCTTGAGGTAACAACTCACATCAGTAGCGCGCTCACCATCAAATCTTTCTGGTCTGCAATCTTCGCCTCCATCATCATTAGTTTGGTCTCTGGTGCAGGCTCAAGATTCACCTCAAAGAGAAATTGGAGCTAAAAAAACTCTCCGTTGTCTCACTCGGCGGAATTGTTGGCTCACTCGCCAGGTGGGGAGTTTCGTTAGCAATCGTTGAACCTGGTTTTCCCTGGGCGACCTTGATGGTCAACTTCGTGGGATCTATTCTGCTCACGATCATAGTCGTTTATATAAAGCACCATGAAAGTCCGCGCTGGTGGTGGAGACCTGCTCTAGGGACTGGCTTCTGCGGAGGTTTCACGACTTACTCAGCCTTTGCAGTAAAAATAAATCAAGATCTGAGTTCTCATAATTACCACGGCCTACTTACTTATGCCTTGGCTTCAATTGTCGGAACTGCTGTGCTGGTCTTTGCGACCTATGACTTTCTCGATAAGCGTTGGGTGAAAAAGTGAGAGCCCTTCTTATCTCACTCGGTGCCGGCGTCGGTGCCCCATTACGATATTTGATCGATAAATATTTACGCAGAAGCGGCAAAGACCATATTCCACTTGAGACCCTACTCATTAACGTTCTTGGATCCTTTGTTTTGGGAATTACCGTACATCGCTCCGCAGATATTGGATTCCTTTTCGGAACAGGATTTGCAGGTGCTTTTACAACCTGGTCCACCTTTGCAATTGAGACACACGATCTCTTTAGATCCAAGAAGCATGGAGTTGCGTGGGGATACCTGGCTTGCACTCTAATCTTAGGAGTAGGTGCTGCGGCTATCGGTAATTCGATTTAGCGAAGCAGATTAGCAACCCAAACTTCGACCTCATCAGGATGGCTAGGAAGAGCGCGACTAAGTACTTGCGCGCCGCTCTTAGTTACCAGAACATCATCCTCAATACGGACACCGATGCCACGGTACTCAGCGGGAAAGAGGAGATCGTCAGGTTGAATATAGAGACCGGGTTCTACCGTGAGAACCATTCCTTCTTGAAGTACGGCACCTTTATAGCTCTCATGCCGAGCCTGAGCGCAATCATGCACATCGAGTCCCAACATGTGTCCCGTGGCATGGACAGTCCAGCGACGGTGAAAGCCAGCATCCTCTGCCAGTGATTCCTCTGCGGTTCCAGGCAGAACTCCGAGCTCCTCTAACCCCTTTGCCAATACCGCACTCGCAGCATTATGAAAATCGAACCAACCTGCTCCAGGTTTTACAGCAGCAATTCCTGCCTTTTGCGCCTCATAAACCAAGTTATATATCTTGCGCTGTGCTGGAGAGAATTTTCCATTTACTGGAATTGTGCGAGTGATATCAGCTGTATACATTGACTCTACTTCGGCACCGGCATCGATCAAAATAAGATCTCCTGGCAGAACATCTCCATCGTTCTTCACCCAGTGAAGTACACATGCGTGAGCTCCACTTGCTGCGATGGTGTCGTATCCCAACTCATTGCCTTCTAATCTGGCTCGACCATAGAAGGCGGCCTCAATAATTCTCTCGCCACGCTTAACAGAGGTAGCAGCAGGAAAGGCTTGAATCATGTCGTTGAATCCACGTGCGGTGATATCGATCGCCTTCTGCAATTCCGCAATCTCATAACTATCTTTAATAAGACGCATCTCTGAAATTACACTGACTAATTTCGCTTCGCGCTTCTTATGTCTTTCCACTAATGAATCAACAATTGGATCTTCACCGCGGATTGCTAAAGTTTCGACCTCATCAGAGAGAAGTTCAGGCAGCGTATCGATGTGTCGAACCGCGATCTCATAACGCAGCTCCGTCTCGCGTGCAGAGAGGCGTCGGCCAATCCAGAACTCACCATGTCTACGATCTGAGTGAAACTCAGAGGTATCGCGCGGAGAACGTGGGTGGGTGTAGAGAATTGCTTCGTGGCCAATTTCAGTTGGTTCTAGGACCAGAACGGAATCTGGAACTGAGTCAGATGCCGAGATTCCCGTTAGATATGCATACGCAGAGTGAACTCGAAACTTGTAATCAGTGTCATTGCTACGAACCTTGAAAGTTCCGGCGGGAATTACTAGTCGCACTCCAGGATAAAGGGAAGACAATTTTGTGCGACGGATAGCCGCGTATTTAACAACTTCTGCCGCCTGCACATTCTCCAGAGAAGAGTCGGCCCAACCTTGCGACATAAACTCTGAAAGAGCCTCACCCTTCGGGATGTCATGCGATTGGGTGCCAGGAGCGCGGTCGGGAATTTTGTTCATAAAGAGAGTTTAATGGGCTTAAACAACGAATCCATCAGGGAAGGGATCGCTTGAATCCAGGATCCAGGTTGCCTCACCCATAATCCAAGCACGACCTGTAATCGTGGGAACTATTGCGGGATATCGCCCAACGGTGGTGTGTGACTTCACTCGTCCTTCGAAGCGAGAGCCAATCCAAGACTCATTGATAAGCACGTCGTTATCTTTGAAGGTTCCGAGCGCTACCAACTGTGCCAATCTGGCACTCGTTCCAGTGCCGCAGGGCGACCGATCGAACCAGCCCGGATATATCGCCATCGCATTTTTCCAGTGGAGCGCTTCATCACCAGGTGTAACAAAATCAATGTGGTGGCAGATCGCGATCTCGGGATTTTCGGGATGGACCGGGCGATTCTGCTCATTTATTGCATCTGATATTGCGAGTCCAGCCTCAAGGAACTTGGCACCATTCTGACGCTCAAAAGCTATCCCCACGCGCTCAATGGGGACTATGGCATAGAAGTTTCCACCATACGCCATGTCGTAGGTGATCTCGCCATACCCAGGAACATTTACAACCTGATCGCGTTGATATAAAAACGATGGGACATTTGTAATCGTTACAGATTGGGCTTTGCCTTCACGAACCGCAACGTCAACAACTACTAATCCCGCTGGAGTATCTAGTCGGATAGTGGTTACAGGCTCTACTACGGCTACTAACTTCTTTTCAACAAGGACCGTCGCCACACCAATCGTGCCATGACCACACATAGGCAGACAGCCGGAGACCTCTATGTAAATAACTCCGACATCTGCATCAGGTCTAGTGCTCTTTTGGATTATTGCACCGCTCATCGCGCTATGTCCGCGGGGCTCAAACATTAACCATTGGCGCAGATGATCCATGTGCTCCATGAAATATGCACGTTTTTCGAAGGCGCTCGCACCTGGAATTTCACCAATGCCGGAGAGTACGACACGCGTGGGCATTCCTTCGGTATGTGACTCGACCGTCTGTACCGAACGAAGGGTTGTCATTTAGCGATTCTTAAAGAATTCGATTGCACGAGCAGTGTCGGCCCGGACCTTCGCCTCATCCGCTGCTGGAAGTGGAAGACGAGGCAAGCGCGTTGGTCCACCATAACGTCCAACGATATCCATCGAGAGTTTGATCGCTTGAATAAACTCCTTGCGAGAGTCCCAGTTGAAAAGTTCGTGTACCGCCGCATAGATGGGAGCGGCCTCTGCATATTTTCCAGAGAGCGCCAAGTTATAAAGTTCAGATGACTCTTTAGGAAAGGCATTTGGAAAACCGGCGATCCATCCGACAACACCAGCAGTTGTAAGTTCAAGCATCACATCATCCGCGCCTACTAAGACTTCAATGCGAGGAGCTCGGTGGTGAATCTGCCAGACTCGCTTTACATCACCAGTGAACTCTTTAATTGCGACAACGTTAGGAACTTCATCGGCGATACGCGCAACCAAATCAGGAAGTAGATCTACCTTAGTATCGAAGGGATTGTTGTAGGCGATGATTGGAATTCCAACTTTTCCTACCTCTTTAAAGTGGGCTACAACCTCATCATCATTTGCCCGATAGGCATTTGGAGCCAGAAGCATTACCGCTCCAGCACCCGCGGCGGCAGCATGTTCCGCCCAGCGGCGAGATTCTGCAGCTCCATATGCTCCAACGCCTGCTACGACATGAAACCCATTCGGCGCCGCAGAAATCGCTGTCTCAAGCATCTTGGCTCGCTCTTCAGCAGTGAGTACTTGGTACTCACCGAGTGAACCATTGGTCACAACACCGTGAGTTCCATTCTCAGCTAACCACTGCACATGCTCAACATATTTATCGAAGTCGACTGCAAGATCAGAAGTGAATGGAGTTGCTGTTGCGGTCAAAATTCCATGCCAAGGTTTTTCAGTGCGAGAAGGATTTGTCATGGCGTCACAATAATCCCTCTTGAGCAACTTCACCAAGGGTGATGGGCGAGAGAATTGGTCTCGCCGCGGAATTAATTCGCTCATGCGTCGGGCTATCCATAATGTCAGCAATCGCGCGACCACAGATGCGTCCTTGGCACAACCCCATTCCGCATCGCGTCATTAGTTTTATGGTGCGAGCATCGCTGGCATCAAACTCTTCTTGTGCAGCTTTGATATCAGAATACGAGATTTCCTCACAACGACAGATGGTTGTATCACCAGTTAACCAACTATTCCACCCTGGAAGCACGGGATAGACCTTTGTTAACGTTTGGGCAAAGCGACGTAATTTTTTGCGCCTCTTCTTAAGCACCTTTAGGTCACGAGTTGAATTTGCAACAGATAATCCAGCAATTGCGCCTTCAACGAGAGCCAGGTCTGAACCGCCAATTCCCGTGAGCTCTCCTGCGGCATATATCTGTATTGCGCTATTGGATTGCTTAGCTAGCTGATTCTCATTTACAGAAGCCGTTACAGAACCTGTTGCATCCACCTCTAATGCGAGGCCCAGAGATGAG
>Ga0214208_1000079_pt1 | contig 11754 bp, 9 predicted proteins | sample TroBogEpilimnion_30_FD_153046 | JGI IMG/M metagenome (GOLD analysis project Ga0214208, IMG submission 153046) | Freshwater microbial communities from Trout Bog Lake, WI - 21JUL2009 epilimnion | ecosystem: Environmental > Aquatic > Freshwater > Lake > Epilimnion/Euphotic zone | place: Trout Bog... | reverse complement strand
CATCATCTGGGACGGAATAAAACAAGCAATCGGTGTCAACGGCATAAACCTGAATTCCCTTTGCTTGGAGGAGTTTTAAATGGTCATGAATAATTATTCGAGCATGGGCAGTAATTTCTGCTCCAATAAAAACATTTCCCTTCAAATTAGGATCTGTTGAGTTATTTTCATACTCAACTACCACTGCTGTTTCACTTAAATTGTACATTTCCAAAATTTCAAATTTTGATGCCAACTCTTCTAATCTGTGCTGAGAATAGACAATTTCAGTTTTTGTAAAATTAGAATTTTGCGAAAATTTTCCAAATAAACTATTTGTTGTGTCTTTGTAAAACAGCTTCTGTCTCGGATTATTGCTTACATTTTCAGTAGTCAAGGCAAAATTTGAGGGAAGATTCATCTTGGAATTGTGCCTCTCACAGTAGTCAATCTTTTCTTTCTCAGTTTGCATGTCATCAAGGCCCCCAGAATTTTTAAGCCTGCAGCTGCTCAAGCACTGAACAAAATTTCTCAACAAAAATTTTGTTTCTGGAAAATACTGAACTTCAAAAATATCTATAATCATGTAATTTTCACGCAAGGCCTTATTCATGTCTGGAATTGTCCACACAGAAGTGAAGCTCTTTGATTTCCAAGTTTGGTGATTACATTTTTTTCTGCTATCTTTAGCACACATTCTGCACACAGCTAGAAAGTTAAATTTGTCAGAGACTCGGTACTGAAGGTAGGGACATGACTCATTTTGGGGTGCCATAACTGTACAATGAATACATCCACTTTCTAATGGGAGGTTCTTAAAGTAGAGCTGATTGCCTCGGACTTGAACATCAGAGAGTTCACTCCCAATAATAGTGTGACACTTTCCAACTGGAAAAGGTTTAGTCATTGCAATGTGTGCATAAAGACCGTTTACATCTGCAATTTTAAATGTTTCATTTGGATTTTCACTTTTGAGCCACCTCAGCTTGTAAATATCTAACAGTCCGGAACGCATGGCCACTCTGGGAATGAGTCTAGTCAGAGGCCTATTTAATTTTTTCTCTTCCGTTTTTTTAAATTCAAGCCATTTTTTACTGCTTTTCTTAAATTTTTTCCAATTGCATTCGTAAACATATTCCAAGTCCTTCACCTCTTCCTTGCAGTCCTCTAAAAGAAATTTTTCAAAGGTGGTCTTTTCCTTTTCAACTGTTGCGGCAGACTTTTTGTAAATGCTGTATGCAGTTTCAAATTTTAAATCTTTTCTCAAAGGATTGCAGCAATCTGGGGGCAAATGACAGTGCACTTCGCAACCATTGTATTGCGTTACAGTTTTAGTTACTGGACTATATAAATCAACTTCATAATTCCCAAATTTTTTTTGACCCTCTAGCGAACTGAACGCATGCTGATAATGTCTTTCAGGATGCAATTTTTCTCGAAAACATACCAATTCATGCTCACCTCTTGACACTGTTTTCATATTGAAAGTGTTCTCATGCATAACTGCGTACACGGATTCCTCATTTAGGTAAAAGTTTGAAAACATTTTGTAGGAAAAAGAAGCAAGTGTTGTCACCTCGCTGGTGAACGGATGCAGAATTAAATCAGTTTGACGTTCCAAGTCTTGAATAAGTTTGACTGGAAATCAATTGAATCTTGTAAAAAAAGTAAGCAAGCTTTAGCCAAAATCTGAGTCTTTTGACTACTTGTTTTAATTAACTGAGCCCTAAAATTCCAAATTCGATTTTGATTTTGATTTTGAAAACATTCCTTTTGAATTGTTTTTTCTTCGTCATCCAAGAGATCTTCAAAATCTGACAAAGGAGGAATTGGCCCTTCGTAGTTGTAGTTTTTTGGATCATTCCACCTGAAAAATCAGTGAAATATAAGTTTCAATTGACAATGCATCGGAAAAAAATAAATTTTGTCACTAAACCTATAAGATTAATACTCACTTTGCAGGGAAGAAATGGAGCTCTTCTTCCAAGCTGAATTGCTTGTTTAGATCCTCGTAATTTCCTTTGAAATAATTTGAAGCATTCAGGAAGACCAATTGCTGACACTTTGTCTTCAAGAGTATGTAGTTGTTGCCCTTTTTAATAACTGCAGGACACCAATCAAGTTTTGACAGGCAGTCCATCGCTGATGCCATATTTTCATTTTCTGGATTTAAGCTGATTAAAGTTGAACCTTTAGTTTCCGGACTCATCAAGAACAGAGTGAAATAGTCCAAAACAGTTTTGTTTTCTTTTTCTTCAATTTTTTTGAGTTGACCATTGGTGGCTTCAGTTTTTTTGCGTGCAGTTTTAACTTTGCTTGTGCCCCAATTGATATTTTTATCGTGCAAGTCATAATTAAAATAAATCTGATCACTTCCTCTTTTGGTGTTTATTTTGAGGTTGTCATCTGCCAAGAGTAATTCTTCAAAGCATCCAATTTTGGTTTCTCTCCAAACAGTGCACAAATTCGGAGTTGCAGTGGCACCGATGCTGTCTGCCTGGTGGCGACAACACTTGATTGATAAAAATTCCTTCTGAGCGGAAGCTTCTTTCCATGTTAAATTGTTGCTCTGAAGATATAATTTTCTTAAACTGTGACACTGGGTGCAAACAAAACTTGAAGAATTTGTAAACTCAAAACTGAAAAATATTAGGTTCGGCCACCTTTCTGTTAGTTTTTCTTTTTCGAGTTTGCACTGGTGGGCTACTGAGCTTTTTTCAAATACTTCTTGACATATTCGACATTTTTTCTCATTTTTTGCCAGGCATTTGTGCTGTTTTTTCACATTTTCTGATGAATTTCCCTTCACAAATTTGTTGCAAGTATCACAGAACCACCCAATTCTTCCTCTTTTTGATTTTACTCCACAAATAACTTTGTGACTGTCAAAACATCTCTGGGTTGGAAATTTGTAATTGCAGATATTGCAAACAATGAAATTTGGCAAATGGAGATCCAACTTTGAGAAGCAGTATTGGAATGGGAGATTTTTTTGAATTATAGTATTCTCCTTGGCATAATAGCAATTGCAAAGAAAACAACTTTTTTCTTTGAAGGAGCAGACATGTCGATAGAACGGAGTAAATGTTTTTCTGCAAATTAAACACAATTGATTGTTTTTGTTGACGTATTTCTTCAAGTTAATGATGGGCACAACATGTCCTGGCTCAGAGAGATAGAGAAAAATCTGGGGCAAGGTGTCATCCCATACAGAGGAGGGAAATGACTCTACATTGGCTTCAGGCTCTTGAGTGCTTCGAATCACATGAATTTGAGAAGAAAAGTGATGACACAGTTTCGGTAATGTTTCAATAATATTGTAAGGTCCATTGACAGGCAAGTCTAATTGGGAAATCAACTTCTCAATTTCTTGTTTTAATAATTTGCCTGCATCTTTTTTATTTTTTTGCGTACTTCTTTTTGTCCAGAGGTGCGTTAACTTTTCAAAAATGCTACCTTCTTTTGAACTTTGAAAAGCCTCGTTTGCAAAGTGACAAATAAGAGTTGACCACAAAAGGCACTTGTTCTCAAAAGCTGCTTCATCTCCCAGAAATCCAGGCTTAATTTCAATTACTCCTGCAATATTTAAGGGTGCTTCACTTCGTTTGCAACCTAAAGATCGTTTTATTCCACTTCCAGATCTTCTCTTTGGCCACTTTGTGTGATTGTAACTAAAGATTTTGAAATAAACTCTGAAGCCTTGATCAAGCCTAAGTTCCTCGTTTGATGCCAAGAATCTATTCAGCATGACCATTACAAATTTTAGAATTGAATCTGTGTCAGACAGTTGCAAAGTAAATCCGGAGCTTCTCAATGCATTAACCATGCCTGGTTGCTTCATGGTCAAATAAATTATATTTTTCTCTTCTGCTTTGTAGTTGTGTCTCAATTCATTGACCATGGATTCCATCGCTCTCTCCAAAATGTCTCTGACATCTCTTAGCAGTGGAGGTTTTTTAGTGTTTTTTAATTTAACTCTAAGAACATAAAGATGATCTTCAATTCTGAAAACTTTTTGTCTCTGGTGATCCTGCTTTTGAATGTAAATGGCAAAATTCTCATTTTCAAACACTTTAGTTTCTTCTTCATAAAAATTTGGCACTGGAACTGGTGAAACTGGTGCTGGGTGGAGAACAGGAGGCTGTAGTCCAGACGGTCCGGCAACAGGAGAAGGAGAACGGCCTGGCTGAAGTCCAGAAGGTCCGGCAACAGGAGAAGGGGAACGAAGCGGTGGCTGAGCAGGTGATCGAGCAACTGGAGGAGAGGGGGAACGATCTGGCTGCTGAAGGGGAGATCTGGCAAGAAGGGAGGGTGACTCAACATCACTGTCTGTCGAATAATCGAACAATCTCCCATTAGAATCACTTGAAAACTGACTCAGGCCTGACAGCCTGCCGTCAGAGTCACTTGAGAACTCACTCAAGTCTGACAATCTGTCACTAATTTCATTTCTAGGCTTTGTCAATTTTCTCCTCTTTGATTTGGGTGGCATTTTGAACAATTTCTCTGTTAGGCAACACTAAAGTCAGCTGAGGCTTGCAGAATCTGGGGAAAAAGAAAGCTCTCCAGTGTGCTGTTGTTGCACATCTCTTTTTTTGTTTGAGTCTAGAAATGTTTCTTTCAATATCATCATCATGTTGACGGACAGTGAAATTGCAGACAGATACCGTGACGTTGGATTTCCGGGTGCTTTTTCTGGCGCAAGAAATTTTCAAATGTTCCTGAAGACTGATTTGAACGAAGACATAAGTTTAAAACGAATTTACAATGTTCTGAAAAGCCAACCTTTTTATGTCATTTCTCAGAAGGCAGTCCGTCGTTTTCCCAGAAGACCGTACTGGGTTCCCGGATTTGGCATTTTAATGCAGAGCGACATTGCCTTCATGTTTGAAAAAAATGGCTTCAAATACTTTTTGGTGTTGATCGACGTCTTCAGTCGTCACATGTACGTCGAAGCTTTAAAGGACAAGACTGCAGCAACTGTGAAGAAAGCGTTCCAAAAAATATTTTCGTCCATAACCAACCCCATAACTAAAATTGAGACAGATGAAGGTGGCGAGTTTGTAGGGCTCAAACCTTTTTTCAAGAAGGAAAAAATTCTCTTCAACATCAAAACTGGCACAAACAAGGCCAACTTTGCTGAACATGCCATTTACCTCATAAAGAAACGACTGTACATGATCATGATGTCAAAAATCTCTACAGATTGGCCAACATTTTTGCCCTCGGTTGTTGACGCTCTAAACCAAAAGCCTCTCAAAACTCTGGGCGGTTTTTCGCCCTCTGAAATCAACAGCGAACTAGACGATGCAAAAGTTCACAACGCTCAAAAGAGAAATCATGTCCAACCCTTTGAGGAGACTGACTGGAGAGAACAATCAAAGAGTCAGCAAGATTACACAAAGTCTAATAATCCATTACAGGTTGGGCAACACGTTTATGTGGACAAAAAAGTTGAAGTTTTTGACAAGTCATTTTTTGCTCAGGTGAGTGACCAATAATAATACATATACATAAGAGGGCGATTCAGTCAATTTGGTCTTATGCCTAAGCATAAGCATAAGAGGGTGATTTGGTCTTATACATATATATGCTTTCAGTGTAAGAACATGTCTGCTTTTGGAATCCAAAAGCCCTTCTCTCTCTCTATTTGAGCATCTCAATTTCTAATTCAGAGTGTCTGAATACTTCATAGGCTATGTAGTAGACTTTCTGAAAGAGCTTTCAGTTTCCCACAGCTACTTTCTCTGTGCATGCAAGCATCTCACATCTAGATTTGAGCATCTCAATTCCTAATTCAGAGTGTCTGAATACTTCATAGGCTATGCAGTTGACTCTCTGAAAGAGCTTTCAGTTTCCCACAGCTACTTCCTCTGTGCATGCAAGCATCTCACATCCAGATTTGAATGTCTCGAGTCAAAATTCGGAATGTTTGGATACTTCATAGGCTATGAAGTAGACTTTCAAAAACTGCTTTCAGTTCTCAAACAGAAAAAACACTCTCTCGGGAGTTTCTCTTTCACTTTTGGAGAGTTGGATAGCTTAGAAAGCTTTGTAGCAAGCAAGCAAGCCTGAAACACAATTCTCTCTCTTTTCTTCACAAGACAGGGAAACTTGGTAGGGCAGGCAAGTCTGCTGACAAGGATATTTGGAGGACAAAAAAAAATCAATAATCTCTCTACACTTTTTTCAGAGAGGAGAAATCTTCAAGATTAAATCAATTGATGCATTTGTGAAGCCAGAGCTGTACAAATTGGAGGATCTACTTGGAACCGAAATCAAAGGCAATTTTTATGCTAAACAACTTCGACTCGCACCAAACGGAGACGACCCAGACTTTGTATTTGAAGTGGAAGCAATTTTGAAGAAAAGAAAAGTCAGAGGTGTTGAGCAAATCCTCGTCAAATATCTGTATTATCCAGGTAAGAACATAACGTTTGAGACACTGTTATCTAAATCTGATTATGTTACCTTTTTTCATCCTCCGTTTGTTCTGTTTCAGATAAATTCAATCAGTGGATTCCAAAGAGCCAGCTCGTTGTTGACAATTCCACCGATGACTAAGAATGTCCATTGCTCACTGTACAATTATTCAAAATCCAACAAAAACAATATTAGTTGAAGGCAATCTTAAAGATGGTGCCATATCTGTGAACATCTGCAAAGACTACATCAACGTGTACACTGGAACTTGGAATGTTGCTGTGAAAGATTTATCATTTATCAGCATCAGAGAAGCTAAGCATTTTTTCAACATCACAACAAATCTTGTATGCGGACAGTTCAAAAATAAAGATAACAGGCTTGAAGAACTTGAGGTGCCGATTCAAAGGTTTTACTTGGAACTCCAACCAAACAAGCAAAAATTCATTAAGTGCGACTTGATTTGGTTCACAGTGAATCGTCCCAGTGAACAAATTTATCTGAACTTTAAATTGTGGCCCACGCCAGAGCCTGCTACCGCCATTTCGAGCATTGATGTGAAAGTTTATTTGACACTGCTGTTCAACAGGATGCAATGAAACAAAATTCATGGAAACTGTGGTGGATAAGGTTTACTTCCGGCAAGTATTGATAAGAGACAAAGATTTTCTGTACCAACTCTACAAAGGAAACAAACTTCAAAATCGAAACAAAATTTCAGGTGCTTCAAACCTTCATTTAAACACTCTTTGCCAAATTTTGCACCTGATAGTGAACAATGTTATTAAAGTGGACCATGAAAGTGGCGAAAAAATAAAAAGTGCTAAAAGACTGCCATTCTTGAAACACAACTTCAAATCTCATCACAAATTTACCGAGATCTATGACAGTCCGCAAGAAAACAAGGTAAAAATTTTGCGACAATTATCTTCTGTGTACTGTTTTCTCTTGGAACCCCTGTTTGAAAGGTAAAAGAAGCATGGATTATAAGTTGATGCAACAAATGAGGGGAAACAATTTCTTTCTCGCAAATCCGAGGTTTACTAAATTTCCGTTGGGATCATCTATTACTCCTGGACTCTTTGCGTCCTCCTTGTACCAAATGTACACGCCAACTCATCATGCCAGCCCAATAAACGAAGCAGAAAAGCAGGTGAAGACAGAAGTTGATACTCCAGGAGCTCCAGCAGAGGTGCAAGAAGGTTTTGGGGCTGTGGATCCGAATGCAACCAGGAAAAGAAAGATGGATGAAACCGTTTACGAAAAAATGATGCACCCCACTTTCAAAATTTCAAAAATGAAAGTAGAGAAAACAAAAAGTGAAAAATTCACGGGCGAAGGAGACCCAAAAATGAAAAAAGCAGAAAAGCAGCAAAAGAAATACTTCAAATTCTAACAGCCAGCAGTTCAGGATGGGGGACTCAAAGGAAAGGGAGGTGAACACTCAACCGTCTGTGAATTTCACAGACAACTTTTTCAATGCCCTTCCTGTGGATGCGAGGTTTAACAAAGTTGAACTGCGTGAATTTGTTCCTACCAGCGGAGGTTCAGACAATGCCTCTTCAATACGATTTCACTTGGAAAAACGGGAGGCACCACAGTGCTATCTAATTTCCAAAACACTGATACAGCTTGACTTTACTGTGACAAAAGAAGACAAAACCTCGCTTCCCACAACTACTTCAATTGTTGCAGGAGTAAATAACACACTGCACTCTCTCTTTTCCGAAGTCTCCACTTCAATAAACGGACAAAATATTTCTGGGTCCAAAATGTTGTACCCCTACAAAGCATACCTAGGCACATTGCTGACTTTTGACAGCGAAGTAAAAAATTCAACATTGCAGATGCAAGGGTGGGCCAACGACAAGGCAAGAACCATGGGCCCAGAGGCTACTAATTCGGGTTTTATCATGAGATCGCAATTCCTAAGAGTAGACGATGTCTTAACCAATGACTTCAGAGCAGAGGGATGTACTTTTATCGGAAAATTGTACCACGAACTTCACACTTGCGACAAACCCTTGCCGCCTCACACCGCCGTCGATTTTTATCTCACAAGGGAAAGCAGTGAATTCTCTCTCATGTCAAAGAGCACAGACACTGAAAAATACAAGGCAATTGTAAAAAATGTCAAACTGTTTGTTCCCGTTGCCTGGCTTACAGAGCAAATGTACAAAGAAATTGAAATCAGATTCCCAAAGCAAACCATGAAGTACCACTTCAGGAGGTTGTCCGTTATAACCTACGGCATTGAAGTCAATAAAAGAGAAACTCTGTCGGACTCCCTTTTTTCTGAATCCGAAAATCCCACAAGAATTTTTTTTGCTCTAGTTGATACCAAAGCATACCAAGGAGATATCAACAAGAATCCATTCGAGTTTGGCAGAAAGTGGTTTTACGAAGCAACTGCTGTGCAAACTGTGCAAAGGAACGTGCCATCAGAGCAAATTGTCAGTGACCTTGTAGATAAAAAACTCGACAGTAAATTTGAGGTTCTGTATCAAAGGTTAGGCCTACAACAACAAAGTTCAGAACCGCCCACCAGAAGGTCATCTGTTCAGCTTGACAGACAGTCATCAATCTACCAAAAGCTGTCCCACTTCTTTGGCAGATCACCTCAAAATGAAGAGAATCCAGAATTAAATGATGAAGAAGCAGAGGCCCTGATGAGTTTGTTGAGAGGAAAACAAAGAGCACAACCACCAGGATTGGGCCAATCCACCTCAACATCGGCGGATCCTCCTTTGCCTGCAGATACGGATGTAGAACAAGACCCAAGCAAAAAATTTTGGCTGACTAAATGCCAGCTTGAAATAGACGGATGTCCATCAGGCAAAATATGCATTCATAGATTCATGAGAAATATTTTTTTTCAGCAATTTAAGTTAAAACATATTAATTGTTGTTTATTTGTTTCAGATCAACTGATTTCAGTGCAGACAGCAGACCAGGCCAAACAAGACTTTTTCAGGCTCATGAATACCAATCAAATGGTGAACTCTTTGTTCACAAATGCTATTTCATACGAGTCCTTCATGAATGGTTATCACATCATAGCCTATGACTTAACAACAGCCCAGGATGGTGGCTCTGAGGCTTTTGCAAATCCATCTGTCAGAGTTGGTAAGACATATCACAATTCAAAGCTTTTGATAAGAATAACCATAGTTTGGGACTCTTATATAGCCGACGATTTAATCTTATATAACGTCCGCTGTCAGAGTTGGTAAGACATATTTTGCTATGCATAAAATACTAAGATGTCTATTCGGGCAAATCGCCCACTTATGTGCCCACTTATGTGCATTTTTTAGGTTGGAGGAAGTACTAAATAAATATTCAATGCATGTTATTTCAGGAAACCTGAGGGTTCGGCTAAATTTTTCAGAGCCCACAAAAGTGGATTTGACACTTCTGGCCATAGCAGAGTTCAATTCTGTCATCGAGTTGAACAGTAAGGGCCTTGTGATGACAAGTTACACATCAAAATGAGGTAAATATTAAAAGAACTAAATGCATTGAAAAACGATCTATAAAAATAACCACCATTTGATTTTGTTTTGTTTGAAATCAAAGTAAAGGAGGGAGAAATGTTGAGTGTGTAATATGAGAGATAGGAGCTGATATTTTCGCAACTGGACTTGTCTTTTTTTAACCTGACTTCAAATTTAAGTCGACTTAAATTTCAAGTCTTCTTAAATTTTACTAGTCATCTTTTACAATGAAATTTTTGCAACTTGGCTTCATTTTTCAAAGTTGTGACAGGTTAGCTAAATTCTGATTGGATAGTGAAAACCAAAGCAAATTTTTTTTAGATATTCAAAAAAAGAGTTTAAAGAGTAAAATAGGAACACAAAACAGTGTTAAATTGATGCCAAAGATTGAAGAATGATGTTCTTGAGTCAAAATCTTCATATTGTTGCAACCAATCTTCTTGACCTGTCTTCTTTTAGTGGACTTGTCTTCAAAAGTGAGACATGATAGTTGGTGACCAGTTGCGAAAATTTCGAAAAAAAATCCAAGTCGACTTCAAATAACTTAACTTGTCTTCCAAAAAAAGACAAGTCCAGTTGCGAAAATATCAGCCTATCTCTCATATTAAAGCAGTCAAAACATTTATGCAACCCTTGAGCACCATGAAGAAAGGAATTAAGAGAGTCTAAAGCACATTAGTCATATCAATTCATTTAAACAAAGCAGTTGAGTTTTTCTTTCAATATGTGTCGATTTTTTGAAATTATTTTTGCTGCAATCTCTCTAGTTGCAATTGGAAATTGCTCTCAAAAATATTATCAGGATGTGTGCTCTCTAAGCATTGAATTCAAGGACGTGTGTATTGACTATGTCTATAATGACATTTGTGTTCCATGGAACACCACAAACTGTCAAATTCGCCAAATTTCATTTGGAGAACAGTGTCTTTTTTACAATTGTTCAGTAAGTTTTGATTAAAGTGTGTCAGCAAAATTAATCTTGTCTAGCATGCATATTTTGTCTGTTAAGCTTAGCAAAAATTCAAAACCGAATCATCAGTACAATAACAGTTTCTGTTGTGAGCAACTAAAAAATGTTTCAATTATTAAACCGCATTTTTATTGCAATTATTGTTTTTGGAGCTTTGGTAAATTTTTAATTGGAAGTACTTATCAGGAGAGCCACAATGAAAAATATTCAATTTGATTGTACTTTTTTGTTTGCTTCTAGGCTTATTTGGCACTCACAACGACTACCACCACTAAGCCAACAAAAGCACCAACTACCAGCTTCGAAACAACATCAACAACAAGTACCACCTACAAAACAACAACAACTACCACCACCAAACCACCATCAACAACAACTACCACGTTCCAAACAACATCAACAACAACTACTGATACTACAACAATATTACCAACAAATAATGATGATGATGATTTCATTTTTGAACCAAACGTTTTTAATGATGATAATAATGATCTTGAGTTCAATGCGATCTTTCATCTTGATGATGATGATTCATTCAACACTACCGATGATGAATTTTAAATATCAATTATGGTTTTTTTGGTTTTTTAATTCTGCTATTTATGCTTTTATGCTATTTATGCTTTTTAATGCGTTTTAATTCGCTCCTTTTTCGGTAACCATTTAGCTTTTTTGCTTTAATACTCGCGCGTATAATAGAATAGTATAGTCTAGTCTTAACGAACTATTCTGGGTACATAACCATTCTATTATACAATCACTATACAACGTTAAAAACGTTAGTATACATCGATATTAGCGATACTTAGCGTAATATAAGCTATATACGCCCCCATCAAGGCAACCATTGACAATGCACCCCTCAATCGGTGATCAAACGCG
>Ga0214208_1000069_pt1 | contig 12520 bp, 10 predicted proteins | sample TroBogEpilimnion_30_FD_153046 | JGI IMG/M metagenome (GOLD analysis project Ga0214208, IMG submission 153046) | Freshwater microbial communities from Trout Bog Lake, WI - 21JUL2009 epilimnion | ecosystem: Environmental > Aquatic > Freshwater > Lake > Epilimnion/Euphotic zone | place: Trout Bog... | reverse complement strand
GCGCGCGACCACGCGCTCCGACGAAAAGCGCCGAAACAGGGCCTCGGGGCGCCTCGCGTAGCACTGTAGCGGCCTCGCCGTCATTTGGCCTTGTTTTTCTGTTTTTTTTGTGAAGCCGTTATGTATACTGAACCTGCGATGCTTAAAAAAAAAGATTTTCATGGTCTCTGAGAATAAGATTGTGGAGGAGACCAAGGGGTATGATCGAAAGTCGGATGCACCATGATGCTATTCCTTCCAGTGATGTCCATGTAGTCTGATTTCATCCATTTAATGCTGGCCTTTAGGGGAGCATACGCGCGTACCACTCCAAGATACCGTTGGATATCTTGCACGTTCGGTTCTTGGGCGTATTTTGCATATTTTCCTTCCCATTTCGAGTCCAAATGATCATGAAATCCTTCAGCGAATTCGCGTTCCGTCATTTGCGTGTTTTTGGGAATTTCTGCAATGTATCTAAACAGATCTTGGGCAATCATGTCGTCTTCTCCTGCCCTTTTTGCATATTTTTCGGCATCCAATCTGTACTGTGAAACAAAGTCCCTATGGTGTACCTCCCAGTCTGCAGGTGGTCGTTTCCTACCTCCGCTCAGCTCTTGTTTTAATTCCTCATCATCGGATTCTGTCCCGTATCCATTACCTCTGCTATAGTTTGCCTGAGGAAGAGGAAGAGGAGGCATATGCTGCACGGCTCCCTGAAGCTTATGAATATCATAAAAGTGAGTGTCATTAAATCGGGGTTGATAACGCCAATTGCCTGTTTGCTCAAGCATTCGTTTTGTTTCATCAAACTTACCCCCTCCTCCTACATACCAGACAGGGTCAATGTCTTCCAGATTTTCATACCCGCGGAGATGCATAATATTCCTCGCTTCAATTATTTTGTCATTGTGCCCATGCAAAACCACAGGATGATCAAATGCAAACAACGAATTTGGGTCATCCTTGTATCGCTGAATCAGTGCGTTGGCGCTGTGATAATCATCTACACCAAAATCAAATACCACAGACGTTGTTGGTTGTTTCATTCTGGCTGACATAACTTCCTATTTTCTCAAACTCACGAAAAGTTACTTATATAGTTTTCCCCCAGCTTTGGAGTAGTGCACAAAAAACTTCACTGCCCAAAATCCTCTGAGGGAAGCCCCAAGGTGGCCAGCTCATTGGGCAGGTTACCTAGCTAGAGCTACGCGTTGCGGTACTCGCAGCTGCTGCGCGCGACAACGCGCTCCGACGAAAAGCGCCGAAACTCGCGTAACACGGCACAGGCCATTGCTCTTTTCTTTTTTTTGTGGGAACTAGCAATACTAAACTTGCATTGCAAAAAAAAAGTCAATATGGCCTTGGTTCATTAGGGTTTTGGTCATACCAGTTTATGAAATGCTTTTCCAAGTTAACGATGATCGTTTTTTCATTCAAATTTTTTATTCTTGTGCTTAAAATATTATTCTGCCCTATCAACCTAAAGTATCTTTCTACGTCTGACGCTTTAACCCTGTTTTCGCGTCCCAGAAAAACGTGAAATTGTCTTGCAAATTGCTTTTTCGTCATAATGCTACTAGGATTCAATATCGCTGTGAATTCTTTAAGTTTATCAATTGTATAATGATCAGCATCATGTGGTGGTATTGCGTAATCTGGCTCGACCTGCATATTTTCTCCAATATCATGATACTCGGGGATATCATAGAAATGGGTTTCACTGAATCTGCCCTGATAATGCCATTTTCCTGTTCTCCGAAGCATCTCGACGGTTTCATCGTATTTTGTATTGCCGCCAGTGTACCAGACTGGATCTATGGTTTGAAGGTCGAATAGCATGGGGTGATCTATCACATATTGTGCTTCATAGATTGTATCGTTACGCCCGTGCACAACCACAGGGTGCTTAAAACAAAATAAGGATCCAATTTGCTTTTGCTGTTGCCTCACCACGTTTTCAGCACTTGCAAAGTCATCAACCCCGTAATCAAATATCACAGATGTTTTTGGCTGTCTCATTCTCGCAGACATACTACTACGCTTTGTTAAAAAGGCATTCTATATATGCCTATATATAACTTTCTCAATCTCAAAAGGCATACTTAAAAAAAACCTCACTGCGCTACTAAATCCTCCGAGGGAAGCCCCAAGGTGGCCAGCTCGTTGGCTATGATGATGTTTTTCGGCTTGGCCTTTGGGTCGTCCTCTTCCAAGCATACGAGGACTGTGATCGCGTGCAGGGCCGTAAACACAGACAAGTAGGCGCACGCCGCCTCCGCGAGGCCGCAGTTGGAGATCCACCTGCTCAGGTCCGCCGTCATCTCCATGCTAGCAGCGTAGATGCATGTGTCCCTGAGGCCCTCGTTGCGAGCAACAGGCGGTATGCTCAAGGCGGCCACAAACACGAGCCACTGCGGGATGATGCGAACGGCCTGCTGGGCGCAGAGCAGGGAGAAGAGGCTCCTGCACTCGTGAAGCTTCGGCGATATGGCGTCCCACGGCAGAAAGATCCAAGCGAGGTAAAACAGACAGAGGTCCGAGGCGAACGGGGACTCTTGCACCACGGCCGTGATCCACACGGTGGCCAACCTGGCCGCCGCGCACTCCACAATGTGCAGAAAATGGTGCCACCAGTGGCCCTCCGGAAACGAGGTGTGCATCGGAACGCAGGACGCGGGCATGCACAGGAAGGCCACGGAAAAGGCGCCCATGAGGACCTTCTCGTTGGCCTTTTGGATGCACTCGAGGATCCGGGAGGTCGCAAACAGCGCAATGTACTGCTCTATTATGACGACGCTCACCGCGCCCGCCCTGCCGCTCACCATGCACGCGATCATGGCGATGACGGAAACGTACACAAGGATGGCGGGGAGCAAGAGATAGCCGACCGGCTCGCTCGGGATCGGCATTGTGGCGGTGATGCCGTTGGCGGCCAGCATGCTGAAGAAGCTCTCGATGCCCTCCACCATGTGAAACGTCATGACCAGCCACACATGCAGCGGCCATAGCATCACAATGATCTTGGAGGGGAGGACGGTCAGGGCCAGCTGATAGGCGCTATAGCTCGAGGAGGAGGTCAGCCGCGACGCGAAGGCGCGTATCAGCATATGTGTTGCAGGGAGAAACGAAGATTCTGCTGCACGCAACATAACAATATATAAAGGACCCTACTCTTGGCGCGTATTATTAGTAGGTGTCGCATTATATAATCGGTTTGTCCCCCCCCTACGCCAACTGAGAATGAGCAACAAGTTATGGCCTCACTGCGCGGCGGTGAGCCCTCCAAACGGAGATGCCACCACCGCAGCGTCCTCGGCCCATATGATGACTCGAATTTTGCTGGTGCAAATCACAGGCAACAGGGCGATCTGGCAAAACCTGGGCATCCACGGCGCCTTGTGGCAGGTGAACCCCGACAGGGCGGGCGCCATCTTCGGCTGCGATGACTCCGAGACGGAGAAGCTTACGAGGGCCATGATCCACAACGTGACGCTCATGGAAAGCACCACCAACATCGACGAGGTGGTCGCCGTGCACATTGACGGCTTGCCGCCGCGAGAGTTCACCAAAAACGGAGAGGGGGCCTCCCTGTTCCTGGTAGGCGAGGGCCGCGTGAATCAGCCACAGGAGCTCTTCAATATGTCCGGCAACACGGAGCTTGGCCTCGCGTGGATGCGCCAGTACCCCAAGTACACAAGCAGCAACCTGGAAACCGAGGGGGTCATTTTTTTGACGGGGTCCAGCTACTTTTTTGTGCATTGCGACCATCCGGCCATTCATATGCTGAAAGCGAATGAGGACCAGCTGGGCGTGCAGGTATCGCAGGACGCGAGCGTGGAAGGGGGCAGCTGGTTTCGCGTGGATGTCGACGCGTTCACCTACTGCGTCCGGCAGCTCAGGGAAAATGTGCTGCAGAACACGCCGTCGACGTACGACCTGACAAACCTGACGGTGAGGATCAATAAGCCCGACGGGCAGAAATGGCTGCACCTGTGCCCGCAGCTGATCGACAGCCTCATCGCGGACGAGGTGAGGGAGTCCAATGACACGGAGATGATTGCGGAGGCGAAGCGCCTCGGCGTGCAGCGCTATTTTGATAAGCCCCTTTCCGTCACCTTGCGGCTAAAAATAGAGTACTCGTTGCCGCCCCAGACGCAGCATTCGATCCATAGCAACAACAACAATAATAGTGTTGGCGTGAGCAGCAATCCAACCGTGTCACAGCAGCAGGGTGCTGCTAATAATAATGCCACCACCTTTATGAAGTCTTCCTCGGTGAAGCGTAGTGATTAAACCTTTTTTTTGACATGTGCATGTATTTCGTTAGCATGACCTCAGAAGCATATATATGTTTTCCCAATCGTCCCGTCAGCTATATCCTCCTCATCATGGCCGCCCTTGTCACAGGGGCTAATCCTGGCCCCATATTGGACGGGCATGCGGTCCCTAGGGGCACCGCGTTTGACACCATCGCCTCGGCCTCCACCAGCAATGTGCCCACGGCTGCCGATTTCGCCTCCATCTGGGGCCCCGCGGCGATGGATCTCAATCTCGACAAGGACAGGAATAGGCGGACCAGCCGGATGCACCTCAGCCAGTTACCGCAGGAGCTGCAGGGGCAGCAAATCTACATTGCGGACCGAATCGATGGCCTCATCACCACGGCCACGGGCAGCCCCTTCACCTCCATCATTCTGCCCTATGTGCATTGGGATAAGCCGGATACCAAAATCTCGTGGCGGGTCTTTTCGTTTGACGAGGGACTCGCAAGCCGCGTGCCCTACGAGTCGGCTGCCCGTACGCTCACCGAAAGCAGGGAGCAATTCTCGACGTACGCCACGCGGCACGGTTTGGCCATCACGATGGAGCACAACTTCATGATGTCAGAGGAGGGGCGCAAGAACTTCTACTATAGGGTGCAGCAGGTGGTGGGCTCCATCCAGAAAACCAACGACCTGCACGTGCACATGGCCCTCATCAAGTGCGGCAGCTACTTCCGCAAGGTGCGCGAAAAGTACTACCGGGATCCCCACAGCCTCGAGGACGAGATCCGGGACTATGTCAACATGTTTGGCATGGTGCAGAAGAACGTCAACGCCCTGGACATCCTCATCGAGGACGCGAAGCAGCTCCTGCGGGGCTGGGGCGCCTCGGAGCCCAATTTCCTGCTGCTCAACTCCAGGCTCACCTTTTCGCTCCAGATGAATCCGGAGAGGACCCAGTACATGACCCAGGGCCCCGACGGCCAACGGCGCCTGGCCGAGGGGCCAGAGATCAAGTCGTACCGAGGCATACGCATCATCCACTCCAGGGCGTTTCCCATGGAGGAGGGCAGCGCGCCCCGCGATCTGCTCCGGCGCCGCGTACGGGTGAGCGAGTTTTATGTCGTGCCCAACTGCTGCTCAAACTTGAAGGCTGCGGCTCAGCCTGCTGCGGATGAGGCAGCTGCTGCCGGGGGAGGAGGAAGTGAACGCCTCATGCCCGCCACCGGAATCGCCAGGCTGCCTGTAGGCGGAGCGATTCTCTCCTCGGGGGAGAATGGGCCTGGCGTGTCGCTGCACGTGCAGGGGCCGCAGCCCGAGGACGCGCAGGGCGACGTGCGGCTGTACGATGAGGCCAGCGACTCGTTTGTGATCATCCCGTACGCGAAGCTGCTCGAGCAATGCAGGCGCTTCATCGGCAGGGCCAACGCGATGGCGGGCAGGAGGTCGAGGGACGATCCCCTGTACGAGGTGTACATTCCCGAAGAAATAGGCTCTGTCCTTCTGCTGAGGCCCAACATCGAGCACTGGATGCTGGGGCTCATCATGGGCAAGGGGGGCGATATCGACGATCTCGGCGCCACGCTTTGGGGCCAGACGGAGCTCTCGTGCTTCGATGACGGCCAGCATGGCGTATGGGGGATGAGCTATAAGTACCACGCCTCCGCCATCGTCTTCAACGAGCGCAACCTCATTCGCCTGTGGGACATCGCCTACGACGGGTATGTGGGCGGCAAGGACACGTGCATCCTCGACTGGGGCTCGGACGCCGACATCGCCCGCTTCATCAAGGCGGACAACAACCTGGCGCTGCCCTACGGGGGCCCCAGCATTGTGGTTTTGCCTCTGCCCACCAAGCTCCACACCATCCCGTCGCCGTTGCCCGTCGCCAATCTTGTGAATACCATACTCTCGAGCAACGCGCACACGCTCGCGACCGCGGACCTGTTTGTGGAGGACCTCACCTCCTTCTTGGATCGCACGGCCGAAAAGACCGGTTCCGAGCACATAGACGGCCTTCGGAACAGCGTCAGCGTCGCCTACGACATTCTGCACATGCACCGAAACAGCGCGTCCTCGAAATGCGCCGGGCTCGCCACCATGGAAAACGAGGCCACCTTGGTGCGCCTGGCGTACGGGGGCACCTACTCCTACAAATTGACGTCCGAGGTCAATTGGAACGACATTTCCGGTACGCTCCTTCTCTCTTTTTTCTTTTTTTTGTGATCAGAGTAAATCATTGTTATGCACGCAGGCTGCGGCCATCACGGTCCTGATTATGTGGGAGCAGCGAGCGTGCGCTCGGGCAAGGGCATGAAGTACAACAGCGTGGCCCCTAGGCCCGTGCACGTCATGTAGTAGTAGGAGGCATCTCGATGTGGGCGTGGGGCGCGCAGGCCTCCCCTCCTCCTCCTCCTTTCGCAAACGTGGGCTGCTGCTGAGAATCGCCTGCGCCCGAGGCGACGAGCGTGCGGTTGGTCGCCCTCAGGAAGTGTGCGACCAGCGCGACCAGGCTGGTCCCCGAAAACACGCGTTGCTTGGCGACGTGGACGAGAAAGAAGGCACCGCAGCACGCCAGCCAAACCCATGGATGCTTGGACGGAAGGGAAGGGGGGGCGAGCCCCGGAATGACCCCATCGTCGTCGTAAAATATAGGAATGTCTGGGATCAGCTGCGTGATGGGCGGCAGCATGTGGAGCGGCGACGACGGGATGTCCTTCAGCGGCAGCTGCGCCTTCTTGCAAAAGCGCGGATAATGAAAATACACCACCTGACGAGTCGCAAAACGTTTGGAGCGTGATCTCGCTAAATATAGTATTATACAGAATCACCTGGCTGACGTGATTGTACATTCCTGAAAAGTTGGTTCGGTACACGAGCCTCATGCCGGGAGCCAAATGCACCATCTGCTGCAGGTCGGTGTACAAATCGCCCGAGGCCTCCACGTGGTGCTGCCTCAAAGCACCGACAATAGCGCCAACTTCCCTCTCCGGGAGCGGTTCCGCCACGGGCTCGCTCTTGACAAACACGATCTCATACACCCGCACGAGGGCGAACAGCACGCAGATGGCCTTCCTCAGGCTTTTGCGAGAAATGATGAAGAGCTTCTCGTCGTGCTGCTGCTGTTGCTGAGGAAGAGGCGTAAGATGCTGCGGGTCGTCCAAAACCTGGCATTGCTCATTGTACGCGTGGTGGGCCATCACGCCGAGTCGCGCCATCAGCGCCTTCAAAATCTGAAGCACAGCCTCGTGCTTCTTCGGACCGCCGCACGGCTCAAAGGAGGACAGCACAGGCCCCCAGTGCAGCTGCAAGCACTCCATCTGATCGAAGAGTTGTCTGAGAGTAAGCTGCGCAATCGGAACGTGGGGATAGAGATGCACCAGCGGCACGCTGGGGATGAGATTGGGCCCCACGGCCTCCCGGTACGTAGCGAGCTCCGGTTGGGCCGCCTCCGCTAGGCAGCACAGAATGCCGAGGACATGCATCCTGTTCATGTCGCAGCATTGATCCAGCGGGGGCGCGACGCAGTTGCTTTCCCAGAGCCATTCCCTCCATACCTTTTGCTTGGTCTCCATACTCCAGGATCCCAGGGTCTCGTACAGCTTTTCCATGATGATGTGTTGGCTACTTTTTATTCTTGGATCTAACTACTACTACTACTACTCTCTTTATTGGATCCCTCACCCAAAATAAAATAATAATAAATAATAAAATAAAAAGAAAGAAAGAAAATGTCTTCAATATATGTCAGTAGAGTGTATTTTTGGTTTTTTATATATTGCCTTTTCTAATTGCCTTCTTCTGCACAGCCTTTTCTAATTGTCTTCTTCTGCACAGAGGAACAACATCGTAATAATAGGCAATCAAAATACCGTTATTATTACTAGGGATGATTAGTCTGCTAGTCGTGGGCATGCAGGTGGACAAAGTGGGCGCCATGCGCCTCTCATCGGCGCATCAGCAGCAGCTTGTGCGCGCTGTCAACAGCTGTGTGGAAATGGTCGCACAGAGAGGGGGCAAAATCATCTATGCCTTGGATCTGCACCACCCAAAGCACTCCTCGTTTGTCAACGGGGAGAAGCATTGCGTGCTCGGCACTCTGGGCGCGGAGCCTGTGGTCGGCCTGCATTTTGGGCAGGCAGGCAGCGATATTGTTTTCAGGGGCCTGGATAGGGACGGGGACAGCTCGGACGCGTTTTGGATCACGGAGCCGCCGCACGAGGACGCTACGGAGAGCAGGCTGGGGCAGATGCTGCGCCACCACTGCACGCAGCTACTCATTGTGTGCGGCGCCTCCCCCGATGGCTGCATCGAGTCCACCGTCGCGTCTGCTCGCCTGCGGGCTGGGGCCCTCACAATCTGTGTTCCACTGGATGCCACCGCCCTGGCCACTTCCTCTACGCTATACGAGGACACCGCAGTGCTAGCCCCTGCCACTTTGGCCGAGTATTTCGAGAAGGCGGCAGTGGTACCTATTTTCGAAGGGTAACTGTTGACGACGCGGAGATCCGCATGCCCCTCGGGGCCTCCGATGTGCACTTCCTGCCCTTGTTTTCTCAAAATACAGAAAAAAAAGCAAAAAAAAGAGCAAGAGGAGGCCTTGCCTCCGAGTTCATTCGAATAATCTTATAGGGAGGCACGCCCAGTTCGAGGTAGATGAGATCCAAAAATTTGACAATGTTTCTCAAAAGCTTTTGAGAGATGCGCTTGCACGTGCTATAAATGGAGAGCTCCATGTTGGGCGCCGCGAATATGATGGCGGCGGCGAACATGGACACGCTTATGGTTTTGCCGAAACGCCGCGGTGTGGACACCAGAATCTCCTGAGGCGTGGAGTCCCACCCGTTCAGTTCCAACACCCTATTGTGGTTGATGGCGAATGCGCCCGGCCCGTCCCGCTTGAAAAAGATTCGTGCGCACGATTTCAGGTACTCCTCGTGAAACATTCTCTGGTGAAAGCTTCGATCCCAGCCGCGCCTGTCAAGCGCATCCAGCGCGTTTCGGCACAGTTGGATCCGCTTGATCCCGTTGAGTTTGCATTCGTCCGAGGACACGTAGGCGCCCATGTGCCGCCCTATGGCCGTCTTCATCATGCCTTGCTTCCTTTCCCTGTCTGCTCTTGCTCTTGCCTCCAGCTCCAAAACGTGATCCATCATGTTGAAGATTGGCCGGAGCGAGATGTGCTTCCTGTGTTCCTCCTCGCCCGTGGGTGCTGCCATATCGCCCTAAACTGAACCGACAGAGAGTCAATATATATACTTTTTTTTTAATCTGTGTGCCTCCCACCACTTGACCTCGATTTTTCAACGCTCTCTTCGATGGCTTTCCAATCGATTTCCTTTCTCTTATGCACCCCCCGTTCAAATCTTCGGATCTTTGCCTTTAGGTTCTCCATTTCCTCCTCCTGGTTGTCCTTATTGTCATAAATATCGTACCTTCGGTTTTTGGTAGAATTTGATTTATTGGAGAACGCCACATACGGTCTCCGAGACTCTGTATCAGTCTTCAAATCGATAGTATATTGCAACGCATTGATTTTATCGGGGTGCTCTTCCAGATCAACCACCGCTGGTTTGGACGGTTGGCCGGGAAGAGGTCGGTTGTAACCCCTTCCAAAGAACCACTGCAGGAACAGCGCCCATGGGTGCTGGTTGGAATCATCATCATCAGGATAGGAGGAAAGATGGGCCCTGCTGGTCAGCCTTGTATAATAAAAACCAGCCTTTGTCCTTTTTTCCGCCTCCAAATTCCGCTTATCGAAGATCAACGGCAATTGGATCACCTCCTCTTTCCTATGCTTGGGTTTTCCAAGTCCTTTTTTCACCTTCTTTGAATCATCATGGACTTGTTTTAAGTAAGCATGCATAGCGCTCTCCTCTCTGCGCCGTATGGCCCGCTTGACTTTCCTCGTTTCTTCCCTCCGAACAGAACCCTTGTCTGCATAGATGAAGAATTCTTCCGTAGGTTCCGCTTCCGAGTGCGGTATTATGAAGGCAGCGTGGACCCCCGAGCGATCCTTCGCCATGCTCGTCCTCGTCATCAACGTCAGGGTATAATTTGCGCCGTGCAGACGATTGACCTGTAGCTCATCCAAGGGCTTGCGCTTGTTTCCAGAGGAGTAGAAAGGGATCATGTCCGAAAACCGACCAATGAACCACTGCACAAGCAGGGCCCAAGGATGCTGGCACGCCGCCGTGGTTTGGTCGTCTGGATACATAAACACATAAACGGGGCTCTTCAGTGTATCGCATATGGGCGTATTTTTCATGGCAGGCGCGGGCTCCGCAGCGGCGGCGGCGGCTGCTGCAACAGGCCTGGTGGTGTCCTGGGAGACGAAGAGTCCTCTGCCTTCGTTTTTTGGTGATGTTCTCGTGGTCTGGGCTTCATGTTTGCGTTTTTTGGGCTTTCGTCTCTCGCCCTCCACCACAAACGGAGCAAACTCCTCATCGTCAATCACCTTTTGATCTCTATCGTCCACAATTCTCTCGCCTGGACCAAAATCGAAATCGTCGTCAAAAATACCCTCGTCAAGTTCTTCGCGTTCCTGCATCGCCGTAGATTCATCATTATTGTCATATCCTTGTTTTTCGGCTGTACCACCAGCCTCCTTCTCGTCGTCCATGTCTTCCTCGGCCTCTTCTGACTCCTCTGCAGAGGAAGCTGAGTCATCCTCCTCCTCAGCGCTGTCGCTCATCTTATCCTCGTCTTCTTGGTTTCTTCGGTACCTAAACTTGTCAAAGCTTTGAATCAGTTTCCAACCGCCCAGCTGCTTTTCCTTCTCTTTCACAAGCGTGTTCACATCGTCTTCGAACACCTGGAAGTTGCATACAACATCGGCGTTTTCCTGCGCTTCCTCTCTCGCCTTCTGCTTGAACTTGTCATCGAACGTCTCGCCGAGAATGTCGACTATGATAATCTCCGCGCGGGACACTGCCGTCACCGCAGAGCAGAGCAGATGAAAGGCGTTTTCGATATTATCACGATGGTTGATGGCATATTCTCTTTTTTCTTCTTCTGTGTATCTTTTGCTCAACTTTCTTGAAATACGTTCAATTTCTTTTGATGCATTCTGCATTTGAGTTCTTGTATCATGGATCAATTGCGTTTGTATTGCAGACCATAGTTCGCCCTGAAGATGGATCATTCTTCGCGCTAAACTAGGAAAATACTCCTCTGATTTTTCCTTTATGCCTTGGATATTGTCTATGAGGTGTTCATAGGTTTCCACCTCACCGGAGGTTTGCGTTCTTGATTTGTTGGTTTGGTCGTCTCGGATTGCTTGCCCCAAGAATGAGTACATGCTCTCTTGTAACTCCAGTAATTCTTCGGCGTACTCTGTGGCATCTTTCGCTTCTTTGAATTGACTGTATGTTTGAAGCACTTTTTGGATTCCGGTTTGCGCCAACTCTCTTCTCTTCAAGTATTGTGTCTTTTCTTTTGTCTCTTCGTTATCATCCGATGAGGACGATGCGTTCGCCTCCTCCCACTCCCGTTCTTGTTCTTCTTCATTCATACCGTTCCACTTTTCTTTTGTGTCCTCTTTGAATATGGATTCCATCGTAAGCTCGTCGTCTGAATCCGAAATCATTCCTTCCACTTTATTCCAAAGGGAGTCTATAGCGTGTGCGCATTGCTCTATGTACTCCCTGCAAATGTCCAACTTAAGCTCTGGGTCTGCGTCCTGCAAGGTTTGCTTCATACTCTCTTCGTTATCCATGGCCTTTTTTTGGGCTTCCTGCAGTTTTTGCTGTTCCAATGTTTTCGACTCTTCTGCGGTTTTATAGCCGGGTGTGCCTATGAACTGCAGTACAAAATTCTGCATGTTCTCTGTTGTGTCGGATTCCATGTATGATATTTGCTCCTTGATGTACTTGCCGATATACCGCATCCACATACGCTGCGTGGCCTCCTGCTTCCTCCTCACCTTCCTCGACTTTTTTTCCACATGGCCAAACGATAAGCCTGCATTCTCTATGCGCGACAGGACGGCTGAACACAATATGTCGAACTCGGGCCTCTCCTCATCCGTTTTCTTGTCACTTAGTCTTTGAGAAATCACATGGCCTAGAGCTAGCACCCTCTTTTCTATCTTGCGCATATTGAGAAACTTTCCTCTGATCATGGTTTCATAGTCGCAGACACGGCGGTGTGGTTTTTTTATTCCTCCCGTTGCAGGCGCACTTTTCCTTGCTGCCTTTGCTGCCAGCGCTTTTCTAGGAGCCTTCCCACCTGTTGGCTTCCGTTCTGTTTGTTTCGTTCGGCTCATCCTTTTTTGT
>Ga0214208_1000068_pt1 | contig 12550 bp, 2 predicted proteins | sample TroBogEpilimnion_30_FD_153046 | JGI IMG/M metagenome (GOLD analysis project Ga0214208, IMG submission 153046) | Freshwater microbial communities from Trout Bog Lake, WI - 21JUL2009 epilimnion | ecosystem: Environmental > Aquatic > Freshwater > Lake > Epilimnion/Euphotic zone | place: Trout Bog... | reverse complement strand
AAGCCTTTCCGCCTGCGCATGAGTTTGATCGCTAGGGCGCACAGGGTGATCCTCAGGCTCTTTGCGACAAGTATGGTTGCCATGGATTCCCATAGCACAGGGCACGCCTGAAACACGGGGCCGCCGTCGCTTTGGTGCAGCACTATGCCCGTGACGATGAAGAGGCTCACGCGCATGAGGAACACGAAAGTGTAGAGGACGACATCCCCTTGGAACAGCATCCTGATGATGAAGCATCCAGACGTTTATATCGCACCGTCGCAGTCGAGGAAAAAACACCCCAATACGGTGTCGAGCCACTCCCGCCAGTTTCGCCTAGTAGTGGGCATGTACGATACCAATTCTCTGTCCTCGTGTATTGTTTCCAGTTGCGGCTGTGCTTTGTTTGTTTTTCTTGTCCACTTTTTGTTTCCGAAACATGTGCATCGCTATTCCCGATGACGTTTTATACAGGTGGCAGACCCTCTTCATGAACCCTGACACCATGGAGTTCAAGGACACCATGTTTCTCCCCAATACGTCCATCTCCACGGGGCTGCTGTGCCCGGATCAGCGCAGGATGCCTCAGATCGGTTCGCTTTTTGCGGAGATGGCTGCGATGGTGTTGCTTATCATCCGGCTGCCCATCGTGCTCGTCGTGTCGTCGCCCGTGCTCATGGACCTCGTGACCGGGCCCTGCTACCTCAACAGCATGAGTCACAGCCTGTTGATGAACTGCGGCCAAGAGATCTTTAGCCTCGAGGCGTTCTTCGAGTCCGCTTATGCATGCAACAAATACTTCTGGAGCATCTTTTCCATAGTTGGAAATTTCCTCGGCCAGGGATTCGCGCAGACCTTCCTCAACGGTATGACCGCGGTGGGCGAGAACAGCGGGGCGTCTGCGTTTTTGCCGGGGGTGATCAGCGCATTCTCGAAGCTCACGGCCAACGATCCGACGGAAGGGGCGACGAACGCGCAGAATCTGATCACCGGGTCGGCGTCGCGCTTCGGCCCCACCGCTATCTTCATGAAAACGGCGATGAACCCGATTGCAGGGACGCATTGGATCTGGCGCATTTCGACGGGCGTGGTGGTGCAGATCATGCAGGCGACCAAGGCCAAGCGATCGATCGGGAGCGTCTTTTGGAACGTGCTGTACGACGGGCGGACGGATTACAACGAGCTCGTGGCGAAGCGCATGTACAACACGTGCGGAGGGCTTTCCCTGATGGCGGGCTACACGGGTACGCCGCTGGGGAGCGTGATCCTGCACTACTGCTTCGCAGGCGTCAGATCGACGATCGCTACCCTGGACCTGCTGAGCATTTTTCTCGTCGATCTGCCGATCATCGTGTGCGTGTGCAGGCAAACGTCTGGCAACAATCCGGCGGACTGGATCCTCACGCACTGCGACTCGCCTGACGGTCTAAAGCCTCTGCTGCGCACCATCATGGACGATCCCAACCGCTGCGCGTCGCTGGTGGCGCAGACCAACGCGAACCTGACGGGTGTCTTTGACGAGACGTTTGGGGAGCTTTTCGCTGGAACCACCGACGTGGGCTCGGTGCTGGATTCGTTGCTCGCGGCGGTGGACGGAGGGAAGGCGGGGCAGTGCGATAACTACAACGCCAACCCATACGTCGTGACTCTGATCCCGGAGCCGGCGGACTACTGGCGTGTGTGCGGCAACACGGACTTCTGCCGGCTGCGGTGTCAGCAGCAAATGGACGCGTTTAATGCGGTGAAACCCTCATCGGGGGTGCGATCCACCACGTCCGCGCAGACCACGGAGAGCCTTTTCTTCCCCACGCTCAACGCCGACGCATACAACCCGTTTGCGAGCACGGGGGTCATCGCGTTGACGGAGCTCAGCTCGTGCGCCTCAATCTGCCCCGCGGCCGATGATCGATGCTTTCTGCTCGGCGGGTTTGTGTCGGCCTCGACGCTTCGTGCGGCGCAGTACTGCGTCCCATCGGCCTTGGCGCAAGGGGTGAGCAAGTCGGGGCAGTGGGATACGCTGGGGATATCAGGGCAGAGTGTGGATATTCAGTTTATCAGCATCGGGATCGAGGGAGGTTGGCAGGACACGTACGCGTTTGTGGGCATGCAGGACAGTCAGGTGCAGGTGTGTGGCAAGCTCGAGTGCACCAACTTCGCCGCGGCGGACGTGGGTGTGATCGGGTTTCAGCAGATGCAGGTGCTGGGAGGCGTCGCGGTGTTTCAGGTGAGCACGGGGGATTCGCAGGCCGTAACGAGTTATTGTCTCTCGTTCGTCGATTCGCAATGGAGCTTTTATTCGTGCGCGTCGAGTAACGTGTGGGATCAAGACCTTTATCACCTCGTCGTTACGGCTCAGTCCGAGGTCCTGCTGCTTCCGTTCGACAGCGTCCCTCTGCAGATTTGCCAGCTACAGATGGCGATGCTGACCAACTGCGTGCAGTACCAGGGGTTCGACCGTCAGAACGTGCCGGTGAAGACCAGGGGCGTCCAGTCCCGCGTGTCCCAATTCACATCGGCGGATTATAGCGTCTTCGTCGCCTCGAACGAGGCCAGCCACTGGCTGACGATGCTGTTTGTCACCACCAGCGGCCCTTTCGCCAGCGGGTCGGTGGGCAACTCGATGCCCGTTACGATCCAGTACACCCTTCAGCAGTCATGCAGCCTCGACAGTTGCACCGGCTGCGTGCAGCTATCCGTGCAGCGTCTGTGCTTCGCCGCTCAGCAGTGTCAGGTGGCCCGGTGCGTGGGATCGCAGGTCAATCAGCTCCGGCCGCTGTGCGCGATAGGCGGAATCGTGGAGGCGCAATACTTCGCCTTTTTGGCGACGCTGCAGGGCGTATGGAGCATGATCGCCAGCACGCTCGTGTTTGTTCTGGATGCGGTCGGCGGCATCAACCCGCCTAAAACGGTCAGCTGGCCGGATCAGGCGTTTTACGGCCTGGTGTGTTCGCTCAAGGACTCGCTCGCGTCGTCGGTATCCGTTTTTACCGCCTCGATCAACGGCGTGGTGCAGTCGTCGATGCCCGCCACGATGCTGGCACACGGGGCCACGGTGGACAATAAGTTTCTGGCCACGTTTGGGCTCACCATGATGGCGGTTACCAATTTCCTCTACCAGCTGTCGTTGGCGCCTCTGTATGCCGCCATAGCCGTGCAGAAAATCATGGTGTGCCAGACCAACAGCCTGATCGCGGCCGTCGCCGGCAACAACGCCGTCACGATCGGGGACCCCGCCATCCAGAGCGCCTCCGACAGCGCTGCGGGGGTGTGCATGGCACAGGTGCAGACCGAGAACGCGCAAGGGCTCAACAGCGGGATGGACACCAATAAGGCATTCGCGAGCGGATCGATACAGGTGCTGTCGAGGCTCGGGGGGCTTGCGCTGCAGCTTCCGCTCGACGCTATCATCCATCCAGTGGACGTCGTGTTTACGTACTTGCTGGGCGTGGTCATGGGGCTGCAGGACGTGCTCGAGACGGCCGACCAAAAGAAGTGAGTTCCGATTCCAACACCACGTACCTCCCGCGCTCCTCGCGCACGTCCACGCATAGGCATATGAGATGGTAGGGGTCGCGCCAGTTGAGCGTCCGGTACTCTTTCTCCTCCAAAGCATGAATCAGCTCGTCCCGTTCGAAGTTTCCATTCTCATCCTTGCGCATCCCCAGCGACCAAAGCACCTCGTGCCTGAGCGCGATCGGCTCGACGCATACGTAACCTTCAGGGCACTGTAAGAACACCTCGTTGTGCAGTTCCTGGAACGATGAATGCCGGATCAGCTTTTGCTCGAGTTCAAAATCGGCCGGCTCATGCAATACAGAGGGCGTTGCATCGGGCCGCAGATGTATGTACTTGATAGCACAGCGCCCCGGCATCGCGCCATTCCACTGACCGATATTTTATACACCGCAGCTGCCGAGCCCCGGACTGGACTACGCGCGTGCTGTATAGATGCCCATGTGGCGATCAGCCCGTCGCCATTCCGGACTACCGGCAGCGCGAGACCTATCTCGACGGGGCGTATTGGTGCAGCACGGTGATGTCGATGCTCGATTTCGACGGGTCGGTCAAGTACGTGTGGAACCCCTTCTCGCTCGCGCAGCTGAAGGACAGGCTGGGCGACTTTGATGCCTATCTGGACTGCGTGGCGTCCAAAAACGATGCGAGCTGTGTAGAACCGACGGACGCCATCTTTGAGAAACAGCAGATCTCGTTGCTGTCGGTGTATCAGCGATGCTTGTCAAATTACCAAGAAGAAACGTGGGACCAAGGGTCGTTCGTCATGTTCAATCAAACTTTTCAAAAGCAGCTGCGCCTGGACGCGGTAATGCCGGCAATGATAGTCGACACGTTCAACGTATCCAGCTGCTTGTTGCAGCAAAAGGCTCTGGGATACGATAATACGGGCTGTCTCGTGGACTGGTTCCTCAAAGGGTCGCAGGCGATCGACTACTTCGAGTACAGCAATATCACCGCGAGCGCGATCTCGTCCGACATCATCGACGCGTGCCTGACCTTCTCCGGCCCCGCCGCACTGCCAGACGCGACCATTGCCCAGCCTTTCATCGCATGCCTTGAGAACAGCGCCAACCGAAGCGGATGCGACATCCCGCACATGCTGTGGTCCGGGCGGTCGACGAATAAGGTGCCCGTGGCCACGCAGCATACGCTCAACATATCGGACGAGGAGAAACGAAAGCAGTGGGCGCAAGGCGAGATGGATGCGGCCAAGGCGTCTGTGCTGGCGGTGTTGGACAAGATAGAGAGGGAGTGGACTGGAAGCAATATCGACATCACGGTATTCTCCTCGGAGGGCGACCTGTTCCATCAGTACGCGGACTGCGTGATGCTCGGGCCTCTGGGCTCCATGACATTGACGCCCGGCCCGTCCGGGGTGGAGAAGGCGATATGGTCCCGAAATTCAGCCGGCGAGTCGACGCGAGAGTTTGAGATTCCATGCACCGGCGGCATGCTGGCCAACCGAAACGGGAGCAGAGATGACATGCCCCCGTTCACCTGCGGCACGTATGCCCGTCGCGCGGTGATGAAATACTTTCTGCGCAACAAGTACGGTGGAACCAAGAGCAATCCCGGTGCGCGGCAGGCGGTGGTGCAGGTGGTTAAGGCCATGATCAACGCCACGCTCGCCGCTTGGAGCTCCGACAAGAACTTCATGTGCACATGCCCCAATAAGTCGGCCACCGGATGGGAGTGCTGCATGCTGCAGAGCGAGTGCGCCACGGAGCCGTGCCCTTGCCCGGACGGTTATCAGGTTGCCGCGTCCGTGGCGTGCTGTACGTCGGTGTGCGATGGGCTGGCGGGATCCGGGCTGATGGCACCCTTTTCTTACATCGGCGGAGCGCAAGTGGCCAACGACATGCTCTCCAGCTTCGGAGGGTACCTGCAGAACGACGTGTGGACCTCAACGGCGCCCTGGCTTCTGCACGATCCGGACGGCGCCGCTGCATACCAATCCTCGTGGAACCGATCGCAATTTGTCGTCGCCAACGCCGGATTGTTCGACGCTTCGAACCCGGTGGTTTATTACGACGAGATCTTTTACCCTTTCAAATCCACCTTCTGGGCGCATTGCACCGGGCTCTTGCAACAGGCCATGTGGACGCTGCCGTTGGACCGATCCACCGGTAAACCAAAGGGCATGCCGAGCGAGTACGACCCGATCAACGGACAGTCGCAGAGCCCCAATCTCACTTACATCGAGGATTTTATTCAGACGCTCACACAGGCGGCGTACGTGGATTCGCCGATTTACTGGCACTACAGCGTGCGGCATACTCCTTCGCAGAGCGAGGTCTGTAAGCGAACCGTTCCGAGGCGGCCCAACACCAGCGCGACGTTTTCCGTGGGCGCGAACGCCCCGGCGTTGCTCGGTTTCTCCAGCATGACGTTGGGCGGGCTCGGTGGAACGGACTGCTATTGCGGTTGGTGGAACACCTCGTCGCAGTGCCGGATTCCCGACGCGCTGTGTACGGCGCTTGTGCAGATCCTCGGATTCACGCGCATATGCCTGGCACAGAAGCAGCTGTATAACGCCTCGGACCATCTGACGGTGCTCGCGGCGATCCAGACCCTCGTTTCGCAGCAGCCGAGCGCCGCGGTGTATCCGTGCCCTTCGCTTCAGATCTCCGATCACTGGGGATTCATGGATCCTGCAACCGGGCTGCCGTTCAAAAACGCAACAGCGGCCATCCTGAACGAAGGAGTCGGCGGGTTCCGTGTCGGCAACGCCGATTGGCTGTTTGCCACGCAGACCCAATGGCTCAACCCTTCCTCTCGGGTCGTGTCGCCGGAGAGCCTTTCGGCCAATGCGGCTCTGACGTGCAATCAGTCGGCCAACCCCTCGATAGCGGACCTGTTCATCGACGAACTCTTCCCGTCCGCGCAGGGCGTACGACAGTCGATGCCGCAATCGTACTGCATCCGATACGGGATCGAATTGGCCAGGCTGACGGTGTACGAGGCCGCCAAGCTGGCAGACGCCGCGAGCCAGCAGCAGGGCGTTGTGAGCATGTGGCGCGTGCGGTGTCAGTACAAGCTGGAGGAGCTCGCCGTGTGCAACTCGTTTCGGGTGTTCAACGCCACGGGCGGCTCGAAGGATACCAGTCGATGCCCCTTTGCACTTTCCGTGGTGCAGTCCTTGCAGCAGTCGTACGCCGTGACGCCGGGCTGTTTGCTGGTGCTGTGGAACACGGCGCAGGATGGGATATACGATCCGTGCATCTGCGTCCCGTGCGCCAATACCCCCAACATCGACGTCCCGGCACAGCTCACGTCCGTCTGCCGATTGGAATCGTTTCAACGCCTCGTTTCCAACGACGTCATTCCCGGGGAGTCGGCGGTGCCACTCGCAAGCGGTTCGTTCAGGGCGCTCATGGACAAGCCAGGGCTTCTGCAGGTTAACACGCCGGACATCACGCACTGGGCGCTGCACACGAGCATGCGCGACGCCGACCTGACGCTCGACTGGTGGCCCGACGCATGGGCTCAGCCCGCGGGATACCACGTCACCCCGGGATGCTCGGTGCCAGGGGACGCGCATTGGAAGACGTTCGACGCCTCGTGGCGGTGGGATTCCAAGCTGGAGCAGATGGTGTTTGCGCGCGACGAGACCAACGACCCGCTGCTGAGTCGGAACGCGTTCGGTGCATCCGGCGTATGCCGCGCCAACAACTACGGCATGCCCATGACCATGCTCAACACCATGGCGGTGTGCACCAAGGAGAACGCAAACGCCAAAGCGGATCCCATGGTACCATCTTCAGCAAAGCAGAGGCTCTGGGTTGACGGATCTGTCAACTGCGCCCCGGATGCCTTTTCGACGCCGTGGAGCGTGGACCGTGCGCTGAATCCGCTTCGTCAATGGGCCGTGGGAACGCTGCAGCAGGAGGCGGGCGGACTTGCACCGTTTACGGCCACGGAATGGGGGCAGGCCTGCGGTCCGTACCCTCTCAGCACCTGCACGGTCGATTCGGACTGCGCGTCGGGTCTCTCGTGCATCATCGCGCCTACCGGTACGACCACGGGAGTTTGCCAGGCCATGGTTGCGAGCAAGATGGAATGCGCGACACATTCGACGTGCAGCAACAATCGATTATGTTCCGGCGACGGAATCTGTGTGCAGGGTGTATGGCAGATCAAGAACAGCATCCAAGAGCCGGTGTCGTTCCGCTCGTATTCGCAATCGTGTGAGACGGGCACCCCGCTGGATACGTGGGGCACGAGCATAGCCGAAAACCTTCCGGATATTCTTAACGCGTCCGGGCTGTGCTCGTATAGGTCCTGGTTCGAGAATCGGCGCATGTCGAATCGCAACCAGTGCAATCAATCCGACACGTGCCAGTTCAGCGGCTTCCAACCATGGAATTTCTCTGCTCCAAATCAACAGACGTCTAAGAGCGCGTTTGACAGCGGGGTGCTGGCTCTTCAGCCGTCTCAGTGTGACGTGGACTACCAATTCTACCAGGGTTTCTCTTCATGCACGCCGAGCGATGCAACCGTGTTCGATACCAGCGGCAACGTCAAGCCCGGACCTTATACCAGGGACAACCGCACCATCACATACAGGCCTGCGGGAAGACGCCTACCGCTGATACACTATGCGGACGAGCAGGTTGGCGAGTCGTTTGGGTTCACTGGTGTACCGGCAACGTATCAGGATCTGGGCATGGGGACCAGCAACCCGTCGATCGTCGCATGCGCCAGTCAGCACATCTGCGGTCCGCAGCCTTCTTTCATGGTGAACAACCAGCAGGTGGACCATCGACTGGTCATCGACGACGGCATCACCCGCGGGTACACCCTGTCGGATTTGCTTGCGTGCGGTGTATTCGGAATACTGCAGCAGCCAGGGGCGACGTGCCAGCTGGATTTCGCTGTCGTGCCACTGGCGTCGTATGTTCTGACGAATCAGCAGACCCTGTACCGGAAGCAGGGGTTCCCGTCTTATATCAAGAGCACGCTCAGCGCGGGATACACGCAGGACAAGGTCGAGGCAATGCGGCTCGCACTCCAAATGCTCCCAAGCGCGGTTTTGCAATTCTGTATAGGCGGGCCGGCAACGACGCTGCAGGACTATGTCGTCAAGACCAGCGCTTTCATAGACCTGTACAGTGCCCTTGGGCAGATCAATAAGCCCACGTACGCAAACGCAGGCGTCCCGCGTCAGATCTACAATGTCACAACGTTCGGGGCGTATGAGGTGCCGTTCGCGTGGTGGTACAAGTGCGCGTGGCTTGCTGGAAACACCATGGGGAACGATCCGGTGGATTCATGCTCATGGCAGGCTACGGACGGAGGAAGCGTCGTAACGGACGAGGCGCTCGACCCCCGGCTCGCAGCGTTGTTTGGGCTGTCCTCGTCGTCGACAAAGGCGGGCGCTAACAACATCACGCTCCTTGAGCAGCTGATCAGGATTCCCGGGGTCATTACGCAGCAGATCGTCGACCAGGCGTACTCCAACTTCACGAATCAGAAGAACACGTGGGCCGATCGGATCGGAGCGATATTGCAGCTGGCGCATCGCCAGTGCAGCGTTAGGAAAGAATTCGTGACCGGCTTCAGCGACGTGTCGCAGGGGTATCAGCTCGCAAGGCTCAATCAGATGTACAGCTCCGTTCCGTTCGACCTCTCCCAGCCTTACGTGGACAGCAATGGCATCGCGGTGTGCAGCGGAAGCGCCTGTCTCAACAGCATCGGGGACGCGGTTCCGCTCGCATTTGATGCGGATTTCGTCGGAAAATTGGTAGCGGCCTTGAAGTCGACCGCGGTGCTGAATAACACGGTGGGATTGGAAAGCACCGAGGTCCCGGATGAACCCTACTCCACCGTTCTGCAATCGCTGTTTTCGGCCAATCCCATTCAGCCCAGTTTTTGGCAGGGCATGCTTCAGACTTTCCAAAACATGTCCTCCAACTGCGCACCGGTGACACAGATGACGGCCGGGTTGGAAACTTCATGCCTATGCGCGACGTGGGAGAAGTGCTCGGACAAGATCCAGTCCTTTATTCTGAATCGAGCCAAGGTCACATACGCGCCTTTGCCAAAGCAGGCCGCTTCAGTGGGGTTGTCCAACTCGGCGTCCAGCTTTGCAGTTGATGTGTGTTCGGTTGCGGGTATGAGCGCGGACGGCGTCTGTTTCTTGAACAACGGAGTGCTCCCGCCCGATCTCTCGCTCGTCAGGTCTGTCTCTGTGCCTATCGGAACCGTCGTCGAATTGTACGGGGAGCAGAGGTGGAAGTGTACGCGGCTCACGTGCGACTCGAATGCGCAGGGCATGGATGGGAAGGTGGTACCGGCTGGATACGTTCCGTTCACCGTTACGAATCAGGAGCTGTTGGCCGTTCGCGAATACACTTTCAACCAGAAGATCGGATTCTTCAAGCAAAACCCGTGGATCAGCCAGTCGCAGCAGATCAACGAAATATTATGCGAGGAAGGAAATCGCTGGTATGTGTGCGACTCGTTTGGCCGGCTGTGCGATAAGTGCATGACGAAAGAACGATTCGTGGACGCCGGGCCCAATTCATTCAAGATGAAAACCAGATCGGTGGAGTACTACATCAACAACACCTTGAAAGCCAGCGTTCAATTTTATCCCTGCATCATGAACGGTATAGCAGACCTCGGGGCGATATACGCGCTGTTCAACGGATTTAACACATACAGAAACGAACCCATCCAGTTCCCCAACTGCTCCGCCGAATTCATCGATACCAATGGAATGCCCGTCGGCACGGGTTTCAGCGATTCGATGACACGCCCATACAATTCCACCTTCTACCCTCCATCCGCCCGCGCACAGATTCTGGAATCCATGAAGACTGCGATCGATCTCGCCAACCAAAACATTGTACGGAGTTCGTGCATGCTGTACGGGGGCAGTTGTTCCGCCAGTACAAGCACGCTGCAAGGGAGCGTTGTGAATACGCAGTGGGGCGATTCCGACATCCAAGCGACGTGCGGCACGATAAAGAACGATCGACTGTTCGGCTGCCTGATGTATCCCGGAGAGCGGACCCAGAAAGTAAACTGGGGAGGGAATGAATACAACAATCTGCTATTCCGAACGTGCCTGTTGGACGACTCGCAGGATTCATGCAAAAGCCAGGACAACACCCTTCGCGATATGCAGATGACGGGCCAGACGTTTATTTACGACCTGCTTTCCACCACCCCGACCTGCTCGACCGGCCCTGTGGCGCAGTGCACGCTGCTCGACGAGATCGAGAACCTCGGCGGAAACATACAAGCAGCCTGCCCTGGCACCGACACGCTGCAGAAGCGGAATCAGGACTATTTCAAACTGGTTCTCGACGACGCTCTGAATACCAACATCATACCGGGGCCGGTGTTGTCAACCGAGAGCGTCGCCACCGGCGTGAGCTTCGATCACCTTTTCGTCGGCCTGAAACCGGGGTTCCAGTGCTGCAGCGCGGGATGCAAATGCTCGGCAACAAACCAGATACCGGTCCAGATGCGCACCAATCTATGGCAGTGCCTGGATTGCCCGCTTGTATCGCAGACCCAGTGCACGGGAACTCACAACTGCCGCATCGCCTCGCCTTTGCTGCAGGAGGAATACCTCAATTCGCTGCCTGGATGGAACGACCTTACGCCCGCCCAGATCGCCTTCCTCACCAGCATCGCATCCCCTATCGAGGTCGCGGCCTCCGCCGTTGAGTGGTTCGTGGAACAGGTGTCGGACCTTTGGACCTCTTCAGTCGGTGCGAGGCTGCCTTATGCCATGCCCTCGTTCATGCAGTCGTTCACCGGCGCGTACGAATACAACCCTACGTCGATTCTCTCCTACGATGCCACGATGCAGGTCAACTCCAAGACGTGCACCGAAACAGGCGAGATGCCCGATTTCTCCAACTGCAGCTATGATTCGCATCGTCGGGAGCTCAAGCGGTTCTCCGACGCCAATTACAAGGTCAACGACGGCATAATACTCTACCCAGGAGAAACGCTCCAGTGGCACGTCGGCCGCGCCCAGATGATGTCGCAGAACATCCCGCAGTGGGAATCGATCGTGAACAGGACCGGGCTGTTTCTGGTAGATCTCTTCGACGATAAGTGGTGCCTCAAAGGCAACATTGTCGACAACGCGTGCTACGTCACGACGTCGGACGATGGCAAACCGATCATCCGTGTGCTGAATCCGGGGCTGCTGGGCGCGTTTGAGCCCTCCATAGGATGCGACACGCAGATCATCAACCAGCAGCGAGTGGTGTACTCGTACTGCTCAGACTGCTCCCAGTCACAGGTGGAATACGACACGCTGGAGAACGGATACACAATGACCTGCCCAAAGACGTACGTTACGGTGAAACAGATCACGGCGGATTTCTCAGCGAAATCGAATCTCTGCAGCAAGACGCCGGAGTCGACCTCGTCATCCTGCGCTAATCGACGCGGCGTGCTCGGCGGTGCTTACAGCGGAACTCCGGTCGATAGCCTGTATGCGCGACAGACATGGGTCGGCGGGCTGCCGATCGGGATGAGCCAAAACCCTCTTCTACAAGGAAAGTCGCCATCCACCTCGATCCCCAACATCGCGCTGAGCCCCGGTGACATTGGGGGGCATTACATTCGCATGGTGCTCTCAAAAGCCAGCAGCGGGTACACGCTTTCGATCCAAGGCCTGCCGCTCCTGTCCTACGCCAGCGCCCTGAGCCCCGCCGCTTACGGCCTCGGTGTATCGAGCTCCAGCCCGAAGTGGACGCAGATCAAGGCAGCGCAGGAGACGTACGCGCTGAGCTCGCTGTACCCCAACTCCATCTGCGCTGCCTGGGACTGCCCGCTCCGCCGACGCGCGTTCTACATGGGCATCGATGCAAAGTTCCGTCCGAGCGTGCCGGACCCACTCAGGACGCAGATCATGTACGGAACGCGGGTCCACCCCACGCAGGCGTCAAGCCCGCTGCCCACCATCATCTCCCAGACCGCCAATCGCGTGCTCGGCGTGTACGTCACCAGCAATGGCTTCTGCGCCTGCATGACCCCGCCCTGTATGTCGTGCACTTCAGACCTCCCGGCGCTCTATGGCCAATGG
>Ga0214208_1000063_pt1 | contig 12845 bp, 15 predicted proteins | sample TroBogEpilimnion_30_FD_153046 | JGI IMG/M metagenome (GOLD analysis project Ga0214208, IMG submission 153046) | Freshwater microbial communities from Trout Bog Lake, WI - 21JUL2009 epilimnion | ecosystem: Environmental > Aquatic > Freshwater > Lake > Epilimnion/Euphotic zone | place: Trout Bog... | reverse complement strand
GCCTAAAAAATTTCCAGTAGAATCGCTTCCGTAATAAGAATCCACTCTTGCTATATTTGACATTTGCATGGTAGGAATGATGGGTATAGACCCAACAGTCGAATACCCAATTTGCCCTTCATACAAAACTGTGTTTGGATCAGTTACGTGAGTTGCAATACCAGTTGGTCCAGATGGTCCAGTACATCCAGTCGGCCCCGTATAACCAGTATAACCCGTGTATCCCGTGTAACCAGTATAGCCAGTGTATCCTGTGTAACCAGTATAACCTGTGGCTCCTGTGTAACCTGTGTAACCAGTATAACCAGTGTAGCCAGTGTAGCCAGTGTATCCGGTAACTCCCGTGTAACCTGTGTAACCTGTGTAACCAGTATAACCAGTGTAGCCAGTGTATCCGGTAACTCCCGTGTATCCCGTGTAACCAGTGTATCCCGTGTAACCTGTGGCTCCCGTGTAACCAGTGTAGCCAGTATAACCTGTGGCTCCTGTATAACCAGTATAACCCGTGTATCCGGTAACTCCCGTGTAACCTGTGTAACCTGTGTAACCAGTATAACCTCTAGGTCCAGTGTAACCTGTAGGTCCAGTTGGACCCAAAAAGTAAGGTAAATCAATCCAATGGCGAACACCGTCACCAAGTTTAAGGAAATCTGTGTCTGTTTCCATACCAAACTCACCTTGAGCAAGCAGTGGATTTACCGTAACCCATTCCAAAGCTGTTCCTCTTCTCAATTGAAACTGAATATACGGCATTATTACTTTATTACACTATTGTTCCACAATCAAAAACGGGACCTATGGGATACGTTATTCCGGGGTACCCTCCATCAAATCCTATAGCCGGTGCAACTGGACCAGTAGGACCTGTAGGTCCTGTAGCCCCGTTTCCGCCTCCTCCGCTTCCACTCAAATAAGGCAATGAGTTCCATCGTGTATACCCATCGCCAATCTTGAGTGCATTGGCTGTTGTATCAAATCCAGGTTCCCCTGCTTGTAAAACTGGATTTGCGTTAGACCAATTTGTTCCTGTATCTCTTCGTAATTTAAATTTAACGTTCGTAGTTCCACACGACATTATTATTATTCACACACTTTCGTAGTCGCACCTCCTGCGTCGTATTCCTTGTATCCACCAGAATCGTCCAAAACTTCACAGTATTCGTCTGAAGCTCCACCTGCATCGAACAAGTAAGAGAAGTTTGGAGGACATGCGAACCCAACAAAGAAAGTTTCCAGAGCTCCAGTTGTTGACCCAGTAGTCGTTCGGGACTCCTTGATTTTTGAAGGGTACCATCGTCCGTTCATGTGAATTGTTTTGCGTCTCAAAGTTTCCGTAGCAAGAGATGCGTCACCTGTTTTTGAACCCAACGACCGTTCTTTACCGGTTGCGATGTTCCAGTAAAATCTCGGAATTTCTGGCATATCAGGTTTCTTTTCAGGAGTATACGACATCCATCCCACAACGATAAGCAGAAGAACAGTCGCTCCTCCAATTATCGTAGAAATGTTCCATTCCATTACCTAGTTATAGTTATTTATGTTCGTGCAATTAAAGGCAACTAGGTTAACTTTTAAAGTGAATCCGCTCATAGAAACAATTGAACTTGAAGTGTTTTTCAGAGTCCAATGTAAATCGGGATTAGTTCCTGATGAACCATCGTAGTATAACAAAATAGGTATAATTTTACTTTCACTTGGATTACTTAAATAAAAATCGTATGTTTGATCTACATTGTTTGAACTTTCTCCAAGTTTTAGATTAACCGTAACAATAGAGGGTTGTGTTGTTAAATTAGAATAAGTGAACGTTAAATTACCCATAACAATCCATCCTTCATTCAAAGCTAAATTATTATTCTTGAATAAATCCGATACCTTGTCTGATTTAGAAAACTCTTGTGGAATACAACTATTTACGTTCAAAATAACATGCCCCAATGCAAGACTTCCTTTCCCTGCTGAACCCGTATTTCCTTGTGGTCCTATAGGTCCAGTTACTCCCTGTATACCTTGAACTCCTTGAACACCTTGAACTCCTTGAGGTCCTATAGGCCCAGTTACTCCCTGTATACCTTGGACTCCTTGAACTCCTTGAGGTCCAATTACTCCTTGTATGCCTCGTTCTCCTTGGTCGCCTTGAGGTCCTTGTGGACCAGTATACCCCGTTGGACCCTGGATTCCTTGTGAACCGGAAGGACCTGTGACGCCCTGAACTCCTTGGATTCCCTGCGGTCCAGTAGATCCGTGTATTCCTTGTGGTCCAGTAGATCCTGTAACTCCTTGAATTCCCTGGATTCCTTGTGGACCAGTGTCTCCAGTGAACCCTTTACCTAAAACTCCATCTGGTGAATAAAATGTTCCTGAGGCGTATATGTTATCTACATTCACCAAATCAACTTTAAGGACACTTTCTCCGTTCTCATTATTATAAAATTTAGGAGTCACAATATGTTGAAAAACACTTTTTGAGTTTCCTCCTGACGTTAAAAACGGATCATTTCCACGTCCTAGCATCCTTCTTATACTAAAAATGGATAAAGAGTTTCTTTCAATTATAAACATGGAACCCCTATTTGACCCCTCTAGCAAGACCATGGGAGAACGATACACTTTGTTCCCTATTTCGCCTTCCGAAACCGACCTCTATAAATTATACAAAAAAGCCGTCGCATCTTTCTGGACGGCCGAGGAAATTGATTTCAGCAAAGATAAGGACGATTGGGAAAAATTAAGTCCCAACGAACAACATTTCATCAAACAAGTTCTGGCATTCTTCGCAGGATCTGACGGTATAGTCCAAGAAAACTTGGCTACAAGATTCCAAAAAGAAATTCAATCTCCAGTTGCTCGGTTGTTCTACGGATTCCAGAATGCAATGGAAGGCGTCCATTCAGAAACGTATTCCTTGCTTATCGATCAGTACGTTAAAGACAAAGACGAACAACAGAAGTATTTCCGTGCGATAGACACTATTCCATGTATAACCAAGAAAGCAGAATGGGCGCATAAGTTCATTGAGTCTTCCGATTCGTATGCCAGGAGATTAGTAGCTTTTGCGTGTGTTGAAGGTATATTCTTCAGCGGTTCGTTCTGTGCGATCTACTGGGTCAAGAAACGCGGTTTGTTGCCCGGTTTGACATTCTCTAACGAACTTATTTCGCGAGACGAAGGTTTGCATACAGAATTTGCAGTTACGTTGTATCACAAGCTTCAGAACAAGATAGACAAAGATACAGTTACTGAAATCATCCAAGAAGCAGTCAATATTGAAAAGGAGTTTATTTGTGACGCTCTTCCTTGTTCTTTGCTTGGAATGAACTCAAAGGATATGTCCCAATACATTGAATTTGTAGCAGACAGATTAGCAGTTCAATTAGGTGTCGCCAAGATATACAAGTCCGTGAATCCGTTTGATTTCATGGAGCTGATTTCGTTGGAAGGAAAGACCAATTTCTTTGAAAAGAAGGTGTCGGAATACTCAAAACCAGGAGTTGGAATGAAGGCAGAAGATATGACCATTCGTATGGACGAAGAGTTCTAACGTAAATACTTCAAACTAGTAATTCCTTGACCTACAGGAGAATAAATTTTTGTCGTAGGAGTTCCATGACCGTCTACGAACAAACGTTGGTAAGTAAGTGGATAAGCATATTGGTTTGTGAATGAAGGGAGAAAGTCAACGGGATACAATACGGAAGGTAAAGGTTGGTACAAATGCGTGATTTGTTTGTTGCTGATACTTGTACCTGCGCGTGAATCAATCGCATTGTACTTTCTCAACTGAGTGAATTGGGACGCGTCGGGGGTTGGCATCTTTACGTTTAAAGAAAGAAGGTTTCTTCAGTATAATAAGAAAATGGAACTCACATACGTTGCCGTCGTCGTTCTCGCATCAATGATGTTTGTCTTATCTGGAATGGTAGGTTACCTTTACTGGCAACAAACCCGTATGATGCAACACCTCCAATCTTTGGCCGTCGTCATCTCTACTCAATTTATCCAACATACCCCTGAACCTCTTCCAGAACCAGAACCCGAACCCGAAGCTGAAGCTGAAGCTGAAAAGGAAGAAGCCGAAGAAGATGATCGTTTACCAGTCGTTGAAGAAAAAGCCGATGTAGTTGAAGGTCCTCCTGAAGTTGACGTAGACAGCTTAGAAGGCAAAACAGCCGCTCAATTAAAAGAAATCTTGACCCAAAAAGGTATTCCTTTTGGAAAGCGCGATTCTAAACCAGTGTTAATTCAACTCATAAAAGCAACTGCCTAAATATATAATTGAGTGGAATGAAGATTTACAATGAACATTTAGACACACTCGCAAGAGGTCATACAAAACTTCTTGCGTTTGATTGTGAGTTCTGGAGAGTTTACGGGTCCAAAGGGTTTACTGCTGTTCCTGATACCGACGAGTTCTTTTTACCTCGTGAACTTGGCGGGTTTTATTTAACGAAGAACGCCGATGGATCGTGGGAATACAAAGACTATTTTTACGTTACATTTACCAATCCTAAAGGATTAGACGTATCATTTATTTCGTCGGAGTTCGCAACCGTGAGCGACGAAACGGCTGAAATGATGGATGTATACCAATCCAAGTTACAATATGAATGGTCCAAATCTTTCCTTGGAACTCTGCCTGAATCCCAGCACGCACTTCTTAAAGAGAGTTTGGACCTTTACAACAACGATCCGCATATCAAGGACAACCATAAACCCCCGTCGTGGATAAAACGGTTCATGAAACATTACTCTGAGTCCGTTATAGTCGTGAAAGGAACGTTTGATATCGTATCGTTGCAAAATATGTGTAAGTTACACGGATACGAGTACCTTCCTCCTTTGGGAGTCGTAGATATAGCTACATGGAACCTCGCGAGCCGAAAAATGTGCGGAACAGCTAAGTTGGAAGGAACGTTTGACTGTATAACTCCTTACTTGGACGACAAAGGAAGTAAACGCAGAAGATTGCGTGACATTTTACCTATGGAACGAGCCCACGAACCTACGACCGACGCATCAATGACTCTGTTGGTAGCAATATACATCGTAGCATCTAGTAAGAAGTAATGAGACTAATATCCTTCGATGTGGGATTGAGAAATCTCGCTTTTTGCGTGATGGAAGGAACCAATCGCAAAGACGTAAAGATTATACATTGGGACTTGATTGATGTCATGGCCGAAGGATCGGGCCATGACGCGCCTAAATGTTTCAAGTGCAAGAAACCGGCCAATTGGTTAAAAGTGGACGGAGATACGTATGCTTGCACGAGACACCGCCCTAAAAACGGAACTCCGGTAACAAAAGCTTTGTTGAATAAGAAAACAATTGACACATTAAAAACAGAAGCAGAGGGATGTGGATTAACAGGCACGACGAAAAAGAGCTTGGTGGAAGTCTTATACAAGCATTACTCACAGGGTGTTTGGAAACGATGCATCAAGTCTACCAAGCAATGTTCTGTTGTAGACCTCAGCGCACCAATATCGCACTCTTTGGAATTAAGAAGAAAATTGTGGGAAGGCGCAGATCTAGTAGCTTGTGAACAGCAGCCCGATAAACGAATGTTGTGCGTCCAAGCGATGATCCATATGTGGTTCGTGTGTCAAAAAATGAAGTGCGTAGGAGTATCTGCCTCGCATAAATTAACGAACATAACGACACTGGAAGATCATACGAAGACTTACAAGGGACGAAAGAAAACAGGTATCCTTCACGCTACACAGTTAGTTCCTGAAGTGTGGAAGACGTATATGCTGAAACATCCAAAGAAGGACGATTTGGCAGACTGTTTTTTACAAGGGTTATGGATTATGGAAAATGGAAAGAAGTTAGCAGAGTAAATGAATATTAACTAAAATGATAACCGTCGTAGGAGTATTAGAACTGAATTCAAAATACAAGTACGGAATGAGTTCCCGAAACGTTCCAAGTTACCTGTTTCGTCCATTGGATAAAACGCTTGGATTGTGTATAGTCGGATGCTCGAAACAAAAAACAACTTCCAATGTTTTAGCTGTAATCACAGTGAACCATTGGGAAACAAGCAAGTTGACGGTCGGTCATTTACAAGAAATATTCGGAGAGTGCGGCGACTTTGAGGCAGAGAGAAAGGCTTTATTGTGCCATTATTCGGTAAGACCATGGAAGAAATGGAAACAGGAGCTGATTTACCCTAACAAGTCGGAACACGTATTCGTTGAAGGGTACGCTTTCAATGTAGACCCTGAAGGGTGTCGCGATATTGACGACTGTGTTCTGATCGGACACGATGGGTACATATATATCGTCATTGCAGACGTAGCTTACTGGGTCCACGATAACTTGGAGTTATTTAAAATAGCTTCAGTTGTAGGTCAAACTTTATACAACGACGGAAAAGTCGTGGCACCGTTATTACCGTTTGAAGAAGAGTGTTCGTTATTACCTGGAAAGCTGAGACGCGGACTGGCTTTAAAATTCAAATGGGACGGAAAAATCAGCGATGTTTCGTTCAAGAAAATATCGTTCATTAATTTTGAGTCGTTTACTTACGATACAATTTACAAATCAGATCATTCGGTATTGCTTAGAAACATATCTTCGTATTTAGCGGAAACGCTGGTTGAAGATTCGCACGAATGGGTAGAACAGCTGATGCTTTTCTATAACTGCGAAGCAGCTAAAGTGTTAGTTGAAAGAAACAGAGGATTGCTGAGAAGTCAAGCAGAACCGGACATAGAAAAACTGGAACAGTATAAAGTTCTGGGCGTGGACGTCCAGTTTCTGGCAAACAAGTCGGCAATTTACGTTCATTCAGGATCCAAAGCGAATCATTGGGGATTACAGAAAGAGTACTACTGCCACGCTACATCGCCAATCAGACGATTCGCGGATATTGTGAATCAATTAGCTTTGCGTGGAGATAAGGAAATAGAGTTCAGTATAGATTTACTGAATTACCGATCTTCAATGTCAAAAAAGTATGAACGAGATATGTTCTTCTTAACGAAAGTGATGGAAAATACACGAACAGTCCAAGGAATTGCCTTGAACGATCACAGAGTTTGGGTTCCAGCATGGAAACGACTGATCACATGTAAAAACACTGCGAAAGCAGGTTCGGTTGGTAATGTAAAATACTCTTTATTCATGAGCGAATCTACGTGGAAACGCAGAATGCACTTTAGATTTGAAGATACAAGCTGTTAGGAACTACAAAGCTTCTAACGAGTGTATTTTTTACATCTTTCATTTTTTCAATTATTTCTACATCTTGCGATATGGTAGCTAAACTGATCCATTCTTCTACGATATTTGATAATTTCAAAACAGCTCTTACGAAATTACCTTGGTCTATCCCCATTTCCTCACACACGAAATCGTTTCCGTTCATCCACTTTTCCATCACGTCGTACCAGTAACTTGTTAGGTGCCAATATGAGTCGGGAGTCAGAAGAGTTTCGGTTTTCTTGATTCTCTCTGCCTCAACGTTCATAAACATATGAAACGGAGTTGGTGAAATGTACTCGTCGTCGTTCCGGACATCTTCCAGAAAAGTGGATAGACACAGTACGGTTTCCAAAGCAGAGCTGGAATGGATGAGTTTGTTGTAGAAAGCATAAGCCATCAGTAAAGGATGGCCTTCGTGGATTTCTGAAGCTAGAACGCCTTTTTCGGTAAGGACGTCTCCGTTCATATACCCAGTTTTTCGCAGAACATCTTTACGAAGTTCAATGTCTGCGTCGTAATCAATAAGAACAGCGATATGGTTGTCTAATGCTTCCAAATTGAATCTGGCTTCTGAGTTCTTTTTGTAAGTTTTCCACGCTTGGTCCCATTTAGGTCCCATATGGGTATTTTGCCATTTATTCATTTCTGATTGAACGGCCTTCTTCGCAGCGTTAACCGCAGATTTCATTTGAACTTCAAGTAAGTGACGCTTCTCGCATTCTTTCATTGTAAGTTCGTCCAGACCAGACACTTCTCTCCTTTTCTGGTTCAATTCTTCTTTCAGTGCCTCAATTTTTTCACGTCGTTCGGCCGCCCAGTAAGTTGAGTTCTGGATATCCTTCTTTGATTGAAGAGCAGACAGGACGTAAGTATAATCAAATGTCATTTTAGATGTCAACATAGCCTTGCTTCCCGTCATCATGGTTTTCACGTCGTCAGGAGTTTCGGGGTCACGCATAGGTAAGTATATGACAATACCTTTATCGTCCTTGCCTCTTCGTCCAGCTCGTCCGGCCATTTGAGTGTACTCGGACGTATTCAACATTCGGAATCCTCCTGTTTTATCGTCAAATTTACGGTACGAAGTGAATACTACTGCCTTGGTAGGCATATTCAATCCAACTGCGAAAGTTTCACTAGCAAACAGGACTTTAATGAATCCACGTGAGAACAGTATTTCAACTATCTCTTTCAAAACAGGAAGAACTCCGCTGTGATGGAACGCTACGCCTTTTTCAAGTAAGCTCATGAGTTCATGGTACTGTGCCATCGTTTGGAGTTCAGGGTACCGATGTAAATGAAACTTGACTATATGTTTCATCTCGGCTGCTTCCGATGAAGTAATCAAGTTATGTGTAACTTTCTTGGCAAGATCACAGCATAATTTACGTGAGAACACGAAGAACAGGGCAGGTAATTCGGTTTCGGAAATAAGTTTATTCATTCTGTCTACGAAACCAGTTATGTGTTCGCCTTTCTTGACTACGTCATCGCCTTCTTCTCTTGCCTTGACTCGCTCTTTATGTCTGCGTTGTTCAACTTCCAAATCGTAAAATTTATGGTACCAATCAGAATAAGCTTTGCGATTGAATACGTCTTTGGCGTCCATTACCACGGTTTTATCCGGTAATTGATGAGACAAAGGAACGATACGGTATTCGGTGGAAATCAAGTGGATAGGTTTCTGTTTAATATCTCCCAGCCATCCTGCAAACTTTTCGGGTTTTTCAATAGTCGCAGAAAGCAGAACTAAATTGATTTCTTTGGGAATCATGGTAAGACATTCTTCCCATACATTTCCTCGATCTGCGTCGTTAATGTAATGAACTTCGTCAAAGACTACGGCATCTACGTTGTCTAAAGATAATGAGGCAGTAACTCCAACGTTTTCAGTTGATGTTCCTTGTTTGAATAATAAATTACGCAAGATTTCGGTAGTCATAATGACAATATCTGCTTGAGGCATGAACTTTATATCCCCGGTCATGATTCCCACACTGGGAAACATCTTTTTTAAATCATGAAATTTTTGGTTTGAAAGAGACTTGATAGGTGTAGTGTAAAACACACGTTTTCCTTTGGCTAACGAATGATAAATTTGAAATTCTCCAACTAAAGTTTTACCTGAACCTGTCTTTGCAGTAACAAGAACGTTCTCGTCTTTTGAAATAGCGTAAACTGCATGTTTCTGGAACGGGTCCAAGGGAAACTTGAACGGGGTCTCTACTTCGGGAACATTGTCTTTCAAATTAGGTATTCTCAGCATCTTAATTAAGTATTCTAAGTCTTCATTCTTATAAATCCATTTTGTGCGTTGTGGTTTTAAGAACCATATCGTAACATCACACAAATGTCGGCAGATGCGTTGTTCGGACTTGATTTACTGAGTAATACGAAGGTGACTGAATCGGCATCCATAGATTTACCTGAAATGGCAAGTATTGACTTACCATCCTTCAATTTTTCCGACTCGGCTCCTGCTCCAGCTCCAAAATTGGTTCCTTCCTTAGACGAAGCAGGACCACTGAGAACATCGGACGGTCTTGAAAACTTGAATGCCGACTCGTTCTTTACACCTTCGGCTTCTTCACGCAAGATGAACGAAGAGTATGTTTTGAAAGAGAAGTATGAAATGTTACGTAAATTTGACCGCTTAGCAAAGTTAGGTGTTCCTATGCGCAAGAGATTCACTTTGGATTCGTCGTTGGACGAAATGAAAGTGGAATTAGATTTCATTAAGCGCGAAAAAGCCATGGACCAAACCATCAAACAGTTCTGCGATTGGTATATTACCGGTATGTCAGCCTTAGAATGGAGTTCCAAGAACGTAAGTATTATGAAAGCGTTCGGTTTACAATTAGACGGTCTTTCCGAATCCGCTCAAATGAATGTCGCAGATATGGAAGACGATTTTGAAGAATTGTATGAACTTTACGGCGAAAAACTCAAGATGCACCCGTTAGTCCGTATTCCTATTCGCACATGTATGATGGTGTACATGGTCCACTTAACGAACCAAATGGCACAAAAAGCTCCAGTTCCAAACATTCAAGAAATTTTAAAGACCAATCCGGATATTGCCCGTCAATTAGCTAGTGCAGCCATGCAACAACAAACTCAAGGAATGAGATCTCAACCTCAACAAGCTCCACCTCCTCCACCACCATCAAACCCATTAGCTGGTTTATCTAGTTTCATGAGTCAAATGATGCCTCCACCACCTCCACCACAACAAACTCAAACACGAACAGTTCCTGCTTCCATCAAGAGTCCAGTTAAATTGAACCCTCCTTCTGCTCCACCTGCAGCACCTAGAGAAATCGCACCTCCTGTGAACATTGACGATCTATTGAAGACCGTGAATGCTGGAGTTAAAATAAGTGCTCCACCTACAACAACAAAGAAGGTTTCTACAACACCTACACGTAAATCAACCGGAAAAAGCACGATGAGCATTAAGCTTTAAAGAGTAAATCGGCTTTACGGTCATAAGCAGGAGAGTCTACTTTATTGAGACCTGCTTTGGTTCTTAAATCTACATCGGGATCAATATCTTTCATGCCTTCTCGGGCGTAAACGGACTTTCCGCGAAACAGACCAGCTGATAAAATGACAAATCCGGCGGTCAAAAGAATAGATGTAAGTAAATCACGAGTTCCTACGAAACAAATAGCAAATATCGCTAGACGACGAAGAAGTATATTTTGACTGTACTCTTCGTCGTTTGAACTGAATTCGTGGACGATGTATCTGCTCGCGACATTGCTGAGCAAAATCATGATACCGATGGCAAAAGGAGTAGACGCAAGTGAATGGATATAGTCCAGCATCTCTTACTTAAAACAGACTAAAATGTTCGCTTTTAATTGGAGTAGCTGGTTTTACTGGTTGAGTGGATGGAGGAGGAGTTGTTTGAGACTTACCTGGTTTGGCCATGTGTGCTAATGTGTCTCCCTTTTGAATATTTGATGGGGCTCTGATCTTTTCCTTGATTTTTGATTCGTGTTTCTTTTCCGGTGTTTGATGTTTTGGGTCTAAATGTTCGGTGACGCTTGAAGCTGTCATGAGGTAAGCAATTGCCAAGAACACACCAGTAATCAAACTTTTGTAGACTGTGACGTAGAGGATAGCAAGTAAAGCTACGGCATGGCCGACAGGGGAAGACAATACGGTCTTTATAAATTGGGGAGCAGGGTGGGTAAAGAACGCGACGTAAACAATCAAAAGTCCAACGGACACGAGTTCGGGAGTTGACAATCTCATTTGTCAAAAGGTAATATTTTTCTATAGTGTTTTGAATAACTGGAAACTATGGCGTCATTAGAAGAAGTTTGGGGAGCACCGTTTCCAAAGAAACACCATAACATGCTTTCAAAGCAACAGAATAGTGGCCGCGAAGATCAGAGAGATGCAGAAAAGGAAGGACGTATAGCTTCGACCCCTATGCGCCGCACAGCCGACGCTATTCAAAAAAACCGTAAGACAATTGATGACTTATCAAAGACCTTGCCTATAGTTGAAACCGACGACCAAGCAGAATCAAACTATGCTCCTTCAAAAATCGGATGGGCGTCTACTCGCGAAGGATTCACTGCCACTAAAAAAGAATACACAAATCCTTACTCTGTTACAGATTTCGGAACAAGTTTTGCATATGCTCCTCCTCAATTCCAAGAAGCAGCACATGAAGTTAAATTGAACCGTATTTTACGATTGATTGAACAGAACCGAACGGGATACGAAACACCATCGTCTCACGATATGGCTTTATACGTATTCACTGGAGTCATTTCATTGTTTGTTTTGGACACCTTCGTCAATTTAGGTAGACGATTAGGTTAAGAACGGTTATTAATACGTGTTTCTAATGTCGAGAAGTCGTCAAAACCATTGTCTAATATTTCAAGTTCCAAACATAACGTAAATTCAACGGTTCGGTTTCCACTAGCGGCATACGCACCGTTGTTTGTCCAATACATATAACCTGTATTTCCTTGTTGACTATGTGTTCTGATACGAATACGTAATCTGTCCAATGTGCCTAAAGCAGGATGGAAACGGGTAACGTTGTCTTGTCCTGATTTATCATTGTATTCGATGAAGGTTCCGTTAGAAATAGCAGGGATTTTGGCAAAAAATCCATCGCAGTATCCAGAACGATTACCTCCTGTAGCCAATTCATCAGAATAACTTAAGCCGTCGATATCAAGGAAAAAATAGTAAGTTGATGATGTTATAGCAGTATCTCCTGAATAAACTGTCGAAACATTGTTATTAGGTCCAGCAGAATAAGGATGAGTTAAAGCACCAGGACCTGAACTAACGCTGACAATTGGAGGAAATTCTGCACTCATAAGACGGACACCTATGACGTCACCGTATTGACGAGGAAGGTAGACTGTGAAATCACCGTTGGTGTAAAATTTAGAAGTATCTCTGTCTCCGGAATCAATAGAAATTACCTTCTTTACAGTGCGTAATTTCTTTTCGGGCTTGGAGGCAGAAACAATGACTCCATTGTAATCAAAGGCTCTGTTCATTTGTTATATTTCACATGGGAAGTTTTACAGGTCTTATTAAACCAACTACGCGCCTTTGCCGTCTTTTTTGCTTTTCTTACTAAATCAGCATCC
>Ga0214208_1000051_pt1 | contig 14159 bp, 11 predicted proteins | sample TroBogEpilimnion_30_FD_153046 | JGI IMG/M metagenome (GOLD analysis project Ga0214208, IMG submission 153046) | Freshwater microbial communities from Trout Bog Lake, WI - 21JUL2009 epilimnion | ecosystem: Environmental > Aquatic > Freshwater > Lake > Epilimnion/Euphotic zone | place: Trout Bog... | reverse complement strand
TAATACGCCCGTTTTATTATTATCAGCATCAGAGCAACTTGGGCCAGGGGCACATGATCCTGGCATACGTCGCGCCATACACAGCGACGTGCAAATCAACCAGCTTCACCAGCAGATCCACCCCCTCGTCAATCAAGTGCCCCAGTTTGAAGAAGATCTGATCCAAAAGCGGATACCTCGCATCCTCCATCTCGCCAAACCGCCTCATCATCACCCGATGAAGCAAATGATGCCGCCAGCGAATCTGCAGAATCCGCCTCATGCTGCTGCTGCCGCCGCCGTCCGCGAAAAGAAGAAGCTGCCCCATCCGTCCCTTGAGCCGCTCATCCACATTCGGCAGCAGCAGCCCGGCCCGCTTCTGCGGCGATACCTCGTCGTTAAACACCTTGGTAAACTCCTTGAAGCTCAGCACCCCCTCCTGCTTGCCCTGAAAGCTCACCAGCAGAACCCCCACCTTGTGAAGCACCTTCTTCGTAAACGCGGCAAAATACTCCTTGTGGTGGTCATACAGCACGCGCGCAGTCTCCGGGAGGCCTCCAACCTCGTCCCCTCCTCTTTCTATCGTCGCCTGCCTCACAAAACTGTTGCCCACTATAATGTACACCACAGGAACGTGCCTTGGGAAAAAGGGGCCAATCTTGCGCACTCGCTCCGTCTCATCCACCACCCACTGCCTAATCCCGTCCAAACTCGTCGTCGCGGCGCGCTCCCAGTATTTCGCCCGAATGTGCCCCTCGAGCATCGGAGTCAACCGATGCTTGACATACTGGTGGAGCCACAGGCCCTTGCTGTACTCGTCCATAAAGCCCAAAACCTTCTCTTCTCCCATCTCATCCCCTTTCACCATCCGCTGCCACGTCTCCACGTAATACTCCAGGCGAGGGCACGTCACCTCCATCATACGCATGATCGAGCGGAACATGCGCCGTTTCTCGACGCCGGCCGCAGAGCACAGCAGCCCTTTGCCCACGCACTCGAGCGCCCTCTCCGTATCCTCATCCATGCGCGTGTGCGTCTTGGCCACAGCAAGCACGCGCTCCAGAATCCGCTCCAGCAGGCCCCCTTCCTCCTCCCTCTCCTCTTCCAGCCTCAGCTCCCCTTTCTCCAGCATGCGCAGCACCTTCGCAGGGCCCTTGTGCAGAAGCACGAGGCTCGAAATCAATTCCAGAGTCTTGGGCTGCACCTCCTCCTTCTCCTTCTCTTCATCATTATCATTATTATCCTCGCCGAGGTTCGACTCCCACGCTTCCAGGCAATCCACAAAGGAGCGCGCGCTGCGCACAAGCCCCTCGGCCGAAATCGAGGCGGGGCTCTGCCGCGCCACCTGAAACGCATGGCCCAGGTGCTTGCAAAACTCCTTGGCAGCAGCCTCCAGGCGCCTCTCGGTCCTCTCAAAGTGGACGTAGAACACATGCTTCGGGTACAGCGCAATCAAATACGCGCAGTACAGCCTCTTCCCCTTCCCCAGGTCCACATCCTCCAAGACGTCCTTGGGCGACACCATGTGAAGAATCTTCCTGAAAATTTTCTCCTCGATCCTGCCGCTCGCCATTTTGGCCATCGACAGCAGAGCCTCGTACACGTCACTGTCCTCATCCTCCGTCTCCTTCAACGCAGCAAGCCTCGAAAACCCCTCTCCCATACTCACAAAAAGCGCGTTCATCGTCCTTCGATGGCTCCTCCATGCTTTTTGGATCCTTCTGGCGGCGGAAAGGAAAGAAAGCACTCTTTGGATGCTCTCTTTCGGAAGCCTGATCTTTTTGTGTGTGATCATCTTCTCTCTTTGTGTGCGATACGGCAGAAACTCTGATGAGCTTTTATTGGCTATTTTTTTTTTAATTTTAATTTTATAAAACATACAAGTTTATATCAAAAAAAAAAATTATTAGGTGAGGCCCAAAAGAGAGCGCCCCAGGTCGCTCAATGGGGGTTTCACGTCCACGGGGATGATGAGGCGGCTGTCCTTCAAGCGCCTCCCTTTGCCCATGATGTTGATGCCCTTGGCCGCCAAGTAATTTGTGTTGAGCAATTCGTTATAGGCTTTCTGCTTGTTTTTCTTGTCCTTGGGCGTGGCGTACGCCTTGGGCTGGCAGCTGACGTAGACCACAAGGCGCTGGAAGAAGGCCTTGAACCCATCTTTCTCTGTGTTTGGCCGCGGGGGCACATAGTGCTTGTGGTGCATCAGCCTCGAGTTCCAGAGCACCAGGTCGCCCCCATGTGCGTTGATGCACACGGGCCTGCAACCCTTTTCTCGGATGAAATAGTCGAGCTGCCCTTGGTTCTTGATCTCCCACAGCGCCTGTTTGGATTTTTTCTCGACCTTTTCCGGGAAGAAGGTCTCAATGAAGTCCTGCTGGTGCAAATGGCTGCCCTCCAAAAAGAGAAAGCAGGGGCACTGCTTCGAGCCATCGCACATCCTGCACCCCAGCAGGTTCAAAAAGCCCTGGAGTTCCGTTTTTGGGTCCTGAAAAGTTTGGTTGGACACGAAGGGTATCGTCTCGCTCGCCTTGGAATAGCCCTCTTGGCTGATGAACTCGTTGAGGTAGAGGTAAAACGAGTCCGATGAGACGAACATGTCCCTTTCGTACGCGTACGTCTTCCTGTTGTATTGCCCGTAGAGCGCGGCGAATAGCTTCGAGATGCCCTCAAGCTCACGCACCTTTTGCACGCCAGGTAGCCAGTTGAGGCCATAGTGCTGGAACAGGCGGCCCTCCTGTAGCACCCGCAGCAGTTGTTTCCACTTCTCCTTCTCCCGAAAGTCGAAATTGATCATGTGATCGCTCAGGCCCCGGAGAATCGACAGCGCAATGTTTTTGCAGCCCTCTTCGTCCAAAATGCGCTCCTCCACGATTGCTACCCCGTATGTGTCTAGCTTTTTCATCATATCCTTAAGGCCCTCTGCTAAATAGGCCTCGCGCTCAAAGCGGATGGTGTTTCGATCCAAAATGAACTTTTTTCGTTTTTCCTCGTCATAGACCTGCTGTGTCTCTTCCTCTTCTTCTTCTTCTTCTTCTTCTTCTTCTTTCCTTCGCTTGGAGTCAGGAATTTCCAGCAGGAGAGCATCAGCGGCGGGGGGGGGCTTTTTTTTGGCACGCTCTTGTGTGAGCGCAAGGTCTTCCTCCCCCTGTTTTCTCTTGGTGCTTGATGCAGGAGAGGTCAGCAGCGCCACCGCGGGGTGAGCCTTCTTGGGCTGTTGTTCTTCCTCGAATAACTCTTCTGCAGGTTTCCTCTTCAAGCCAATGTCTACCTGCTTCAAGCTAATAATGTCTGGCTGCTGAACCACCGGAAACGAGTACGCGCGAGGGGGCGAGAGCCCTCTCTTTTGGTTACCTTTTGCGTTTTCCCGATGCAGCATGCCCTCGGCCTTGTCCCAGAGTTGCTTCGAGCCCGATAAAACAAAGGGGTTTGCCTGAAACTGCCCATGGTCCCGCAGGGATAGCTTCTTTTGCACCTCCTCCGTCAGCTTGGATCTCTGCTTCCTTAGGAAGAGTGCGTTTTTCAGCACGACGATAAACGAGTTGTCGCCGTGATTGTACAAGGTTCGAAGTTTAGCCATGTAGCCACCAGGCGCATCGTCGGTGGTTCGCGTCAGACCCAGAACGAATCTCTTCGCTTCCTCGAAATCCCGTTGATTCTCCTCGCTGGGTTCGATGAATATATCTGTCTGATGATGGGTTCGAAGAATATACGTGGCGCGCGTAAGCCAGACAAACAGGTTGTCAAACGCCGTCCGCTGGCCCTGGTCGCCCAGGTTGTACCACGCATTCTCCGTGTCATCATCCACAAGCAGCCACGTCAGCGGAGGCTGCTCATACGGGTACATGTACGTGTGGTGCTCCACGGTGAAGTCCATGATCTTGTCCTGCAGCCTCTTGAGGCCTGATTTCAGGTTCTCAAAGTGATACTTGAAATGCCCGACGAGGGCGGGATTGGCGCCATAGTAGTTTTTCATTTCCTCATCCTTTGGGTCGTAGCTCTGCGACAAGATGTCGGCAACCTTTCCGGTAAACGGGTACCGAAGCGTCATTGCGAACGCCCTGTTCATGGGAGTAAACATATTGGTGTGTTTGAATATCGACAAGGCATCCGACACGACGAGCGCCACGCTGCTGGGCGAGCCATCATCATTATTATTGTAGTGCATTGATAGCCTTTGAAGTGGGGCTCTATAATTTCCGTACCCCCTGGACATGTCATACCCGTATTTCGAGATAAACCGTTTCACAAACACTAGGAGATTGTGCGCCAGAAGCCTGTCACCGTTATCAAATTTTTGGTGATACAAGAAGGGATTCTTTGACTGTTCAAACATAAACACCGGATTTTCAAAGGTCCGTTTGTAGAAAAACGTATCCCTGCTTTTCATTGTGGGGTCGTATACATAGTAGTGATCCGCTGCATCGTCCTCCTCCACGGTCATCATCTTCGTGTCATCTTGTGGCGGTGGTGATAGTTCCTCGTAGTGAAGCATATACGCCGCTTCCTACTACAAAGCCAAAGAATCCACCAACAATAAATATCCCAGCGTGCGGCAATCGACGCTGTGTATTTTTTTATTTTTCCAAAAAAAAAAATTAAAATCGTGAAGCGTTTTTTAAAATCCAAGAGCCGTCAGGAAAGGAATATAAACTGTTTTTTGGCTGGGAGACCAAAGAAAGAAAAGAAGCACATGCCACATAATGATGGACACAGCGGAAGAGCATGGGCGCAATCGTACAAGGACCTGAAGCAAATTTACGCTCACTGGTGCACAGTGCTGGGGAAAAAGGGCGTCCAAAAGATGCCGTGGATTGGCTCGTCCGCCTTTCGGTACCTGCGCTGCAAGAAGAAGGCCTGCTACCTCTTTTTGCTCATTGCCGAGTTGCGGCACGGGGTCCAGATTCAGTATTGCGACGCCTCGACGGGGCACGATGGCTTTCTGGGGATCGCGAGCGTGTGCATCCATGGCAGCAGCACAATTGCCGCGTTTGACACGGGGGCGTTTGCCATCTCTCGCGAGACCAACAATATTTGGAAGTCGATGAAGTGCTCTCTCAGTCGCGAGGACGACGACAAGGTGCACATTTCCTTCACAAAGGACACGGCACTGTTTGAGGGAAAGAAGCGGACGAGAAAGGCCGTGCCGAAATGAAATGCAGGGCGATGTGCGTCGAGGCGCACGCCATGACGTGCAAGCACGCCTGGGGCAAGCCCCGGGAGGAGGGCGGCAGGAAGCACTGGAGGACCCAGCAGCCCCACCCCGCGGCAAAGGGGCACAAGCACCATGCACAGGGCGCGCCGAGCAAATCGCGCAGGACCACGCCCGCGAATACGTGGGCCACGATTTTGTCGAGGAGCAATAAATGCCTGTGTGTTTTTTGCCACGAGGTGTGGTGCACCGCCAGGCTGAGGGCGAGCACGCACAGCGACATGTGGTGGTAGAGGGGGTTTTGCATGTAGAAGGCGTGCGCGACATTGCCAGCGAAAATGAAGGAGGTCCACTTGGTGGGGCTAATCATCATGATAGTTTTAAGCAGCGTATGAGAGTATGTATACTGCTTGGTGGGTGAATGGATATTATTATACACTTCATAAAACTCAAAACAGCAGCAAGGCCGCGCGCGTGTACTGGGCGGCCGTGCTGCGGCCCCTCGTCCACAGGGCGAGCAGGAGCCTCTTTTGCGCGAGGGAGCAGCACACGAGGTTGTTTCGGCTCAGGGGCTGCAGCGGGTCCAGCGGCAGTATGGCCTCATCGCTGCCGCCGCAGCAGCGCCGCTGCACGTCCTCGAGGCAAAAGAGGGCCTCGTCGTACCCGGCAAACAGCCGGCGCGCCACCTTCTTCGCCTCGTAAAACACCCGCGACTTGCTCTTGCCCTGGCCGCTCCTCTGCAGCGAATAGTAGCACGCCCTGCATCTGTATCTGACCCTTCCGGGCATGAAACGGCATAAAGGCAAGGACCGATCGCATCCCTTGCAAAAGCGCTCCGCGGCCGCGGCCTGCTGCTGTGGCATGTGCTTGGTATTTGCGTGGCGGGCCCACAGCGCAGACTCCCCGAAAAAAAGGTGTACAAAGTCTAGCGGCCAAAAAAGGAAATATCCTCCCCAGTATTGTTAGGCCGCATCGAAATAACACTCGCATATGGCGGGCGTCGCGGCGGAGACGCAGCAGGACGAAGGCCTGCCCCCCTCTGGCGCGTGGTTTTATAAGCAGGAGGATGCCTTCCGTCACGAGGGCGTGTACATGGCCTGGGACAAGCGGGGGGACGAGGGCAAAAAGTTTTACGGCGTGTTCCCATCGCACGCCGCCATGTGCGCCGCCATCGAGCAGCACCCGCAACAGGACAGGCGTTTCGGCTACGAAATCATACGGGAGGGCCGCCCTTGCAGGGCCTTCATCGACCTCGAGTGGCTCTGCCACGCGGCCACCCCCGAGCAGGAGGACGAGGCCCGCGGCGATGCGGAGCGGCTCATGAGGGCGTACATTGAGGGCCTGAAATCGGCACAGGACGGAAGGGTGGTCGTCCTGGACGGCACGAGGCGCATCACCGTCACCGCGGCCAAGGCCAAGAAGGAAAACGTCTATGACGCGTGGGTCCAAAACCTCGGTGATGGAGGCCATCGTCATCATGCCCGCATCGAGTGCCTCAAGTTTTCCTATCACATCATCGTCCTCGATGCCACCTTTCCAAGCGTCGCCCACGTGAAGCGCTTCGTCGAGGGAATACCACCACCCCCCGCCCTCGACGTCAGGTGGCGCCCGCTCAACCTCAAAAACGTCCCGGATATGAGCATCTACACCAAGAACAGGGTCTTCCGCATGCTGCTGTGCTCCAAGAGGAGCGAGCCGCAGGCCCAGCTCCAGTTCGCTCGCTCCCTCACCGACTCCACCGATGCGCTCGATTGCATGGTCTCCTGCTTCCCATACCATACCGAGGAGGAGGAGGATCACACACAACAAGAAAAGAGAGAGGGAAAGAAGCGGAAGAGAGGAGGAGGAGGGGGCTGTGGCGGCAAGCGGCAGAAGACCGCCCAGCCGCCGCAGCCGCAGCAGGAGGAGGAGCCGAGAATCCTCGCCATGAGAAACGTCTGCCAGCAGATTTTGGTCGAGTACGGCGACACGCAGACCAAGGTGTGCGGGCTCCACCGGGTCGACGGCGAAAATCTATGGTTCGAGTGCCGAAACCAGGGCCAGAGGTCCTGCCTCCTCGGCAACACGGTCCACACCCACAACCAGTTTTTGCTGTGGCTCGAGCCCCCCATGCGACTGTCCCTCCTCGGCGCCACGCCCACCTACGACGTCAAGTACCAGTGCCCCTCGGCCGAGTGCGGCGGCGCCATCGGCACCATCGCTCAGCTCACGTTTGACAGGGAGGAGCAAGTGTCGCACACCCTGCGCTTCCCCCCGGTGCTGCAGCCCTCCCCGAGACGCCCGGCGTGCTTCTGCCGCAGGACGCTGCCGCTCCCGTCCTCCGTTTTCGCCAGCGCGCCCCCTCCAGCAGCCGAAGCAGAAGTCGAAGAGGACGACGAGGACGAGGACGACGACAATGAAAGCCAGCAGCAAGAGGTCTACGAGATCGTGGAGGGCCTCCTCACCTACAGGGAGGAGCTGTGCACCATCCTCCAGAGCCTCTCCAACGCCCTCGACCATGACTTCAGCAGCCTGTGGCTGAGGTACAGCCTCCACTTTGGATACTACAAGGCCAGCACGCAGCTCGACATGTGGCAGAGGTCCGCGGCCGTCGCGTGGGGCAAGGACCGCCTCGACATGTCCCTCGCGGAGCTCAGGCGCCTCCACCGCGAGGACAACCCGCAGGACAAGGCGTCCCTCACCTACGAGCATGTCGCACGCATCATACAGCACAGGTACGGCCTCTGCTTCTTCACGGGGCAGGCCGTCTACGCCAGGAGGCAGCGCAACAAGGCCGACCACTCCATGGAGCGCAGGCTCACCTACCTCAACAAGGAGAAGCTCTCCGCCCTCCTCGCCAGCGAGGTCTACTACGAGACTTCTGAGGACGACGAGGGGCAGCTCAAGCCCATGCGCTTCCTCGACCGATGGGTGCGCGACCCAAACAAGGAGCAGTGGGAGAGCGTCGACGTCGACCCCAGCGAGGGCAGGCTGCTCAGCAGGTTCACCTACAACCTGTGGTCGGGCTTCGACGTCGAAAAGATCCGGCCTAATAATTATCATGATGGTGACGGCTTAGGCGACGCCTCTGCCCTCATCCGCAAGCACATTTTCGAGGTCATGGCCAACGAGTCCCAGCCCATCTACGAGTTCATCATGGACTATATGGCCCACCTCCTCTATAAGCCCTACCAGAGGACCGACGTCCTGTGGTTCATGTTTGGTGAGCAGGGCGCGGGCAAGTCCTTCATCACCGACCTCCTCCGCGGCCTCATGGGCGAGCAGTCCTACATGGAATCCAACAAGCCGGAGCACGAGCTCTTCTCCAAGCACGGCCACGGCTGGCTCTCCAAGATCGTGGTCCACATCGAGGAGGCCAAGGACCTCAAGCGGTTCCACAACAACCTCAAGAACTTGGTCACCGCCAAGTATCTCGAGTACGAGGAAAAGTTTCAGAGCACCAAGACGGCCGCCAACTACACCAATCTCATCATCACGGCCAACTCCATGAACGCCATCTTCGTGCCCCACGACGACAGGCGCTGCTTCGCCATACGGGCCAGCAGCCGGTACATACAAAACGAGGCCTACTTTCAGAGGCTCTTCGCCTCCATACAGGACCCGCACGTCCTCCGCGACTTCTACGACTACTGCGGGCAGCGCGACCTCTCCAAGTACAAGAAGGGCATGCAGTCCTTTATTCCAAAAACCGACTTCTTCAACGAGTGCGTCTCCCTCAACCTCAGCACCTTCTACAAGTTCCTGAGCGCCTACGTCGAGAGGGAGCTCGCCGCTGCCTCAGCCTCAGTAGAGCCCATCAAGACCGTCATGGCCAAAGCCTTCGCCACAGAGCTCAACGACTTTGAGACCTTCAACCACGTCGACCCGACGCCGGCCGTGAAAATCACCCGAAAGCTCAAGGAGCTGGCCTCCTCGGGCAGCGAGGAGAAGAAGGACGGCGAGACCTGCTTCACCCTCAAGCACCTCGGCGGCTGCTCCAAATACATCTTTCACCTCCCAAAGCTCAAGGAGCGCATGCTGGCCAAGAGGCTCTTTGATAGTGAAGCCTCATTCTAAACCCCACGCCTGCTCCTCAAAATTGTAGCCGTGCGAATACATGGCCAGCATCTTCGCCTCCTCCATGACCTCGCGCCTCGGCTGCTCCTCCTCCCGCCTCAGATCGTAGCGCTCGCACAGCCCCGCGTCCGCCTTGAGGTCCCTCAGAAACATGCTCACCGTAGACACCAGGCACACGCGCGCCTCCCGCGAACGATACGCCCCCAGCGAAACCAGCGCCCTCACAAGCTGTTGTGGTGCAGCAGCGTCTGCGGGCAGCAGCACAGCCGCACGCACGTGGTGCTCCAGGGCCCGGCTCAGCGGCGCCTCCCACTGCAGCGCCATGCGCGCATACTGCATCCAGCCCACCGCGTAGTAGGCCTCTGCGAAAAGGGGCATCTGCCCCCGGGCCGCCCTGGGTATCGCCGCCGTCGCCATCGCACACAGCCCCTTATTCCCCACCAGGCGCAGCTTCAGAAGCTCGCGCACCTCCAGCCCCAATACTACTACTATCATAATGATCTCCTTGCCTGTTGTGCTGCCGCGATTGTGCGCGGCGGTGATTGTCCTGTCCACCTCCTTGTGGGTGTCATCAGAAGAGGGCTGGGCCTCATCAGGAGGAGGAGAATCCAACGCAGACATGTAGTCGTCCCAATCAAAGCCGATCCGGCCCAGGGCCATATAGACGCACACATGCCGCACCGCCACATGGCGCGCCGCAAGCAGCATGGGCCGATCCCCATCGCCGAGGTGTTGCTTCGTGACATCAAGGTCCAGCAGATACTTTTCCACATTCTCCACCAAGCACGCGCGGTTCGCCTTCGACGCAAAGGCCCCCACGTCGACGAGCAGGCTGAACACAGACTCGTGCGTGTAGTGGCGCAGCTTCCGCATAATGAGCAGCCGAATCCTGCTGTCCAGGCGAAAGCTCAGCGGCGCCTCCCACTGGCACGCGAGTTTGGCATACGCCATCCAGTCCCCGCCACCGCCCCACCCCGTCGTCTCGGGAGGCAAGGCCCTCATGGCCGCCGCGGGGAGCGCCGCCGTCGCAAAGTAGCAAAAGCTCCGATTCAGAAACCGGACCTTGCGAAACAGCGTCGAAAACTCAATGTAGCCCTCCTTGATCAGGAGGTCCCACCACACCAACTCGTCCCGCTTTTCCTTGATCCGCTGCTGCTCCACTCGGGCCCCCTCTTCTTTGGAGAAGACTTCGCAGCACGCCAGGAGGAGGAGGCCATCGTCCATCTTTTCTTTTTTGCTGAGGCGCATATGATGGCAACAACACCACCTTTCAAAAAGCCAATTCATTCCTTTTTTTTTATATTTTATTAATTTGTTTTAGAAAAATGTTTTTTTTAGTGTTGTTGCGTATGCCTGCATCGAAAAATTAATTCGGGCTTGTAGCCTGAGCGTCTAGCCACTTCGCACATCTCATCGTAAAAAAACGATGGATCTGGGAGTTTGGGGCTGCCCTTGCGCAGCAGGTACACCATGTTCTTCGAATCCGTCCCGATGACGGCGGCATAGTACTTGGGCTTGCTACCGCCCAAACTCTGCTGCCACAGGCCCCAGATCGTGCACTTGACCTTCATAGGAAACAGCGGAATAGGCACATGCACAGTCATTTGCCTGTCCCCCGTCATCTTGGCGTCCACCTGCAGCGTCGTCGGCGCCTTACCGCGGTCGACCAGAAAGTTCATCACAAAATCGATCTTTTCATTGTCGGTGCCCGCATCTTTCTTATCGAACTTAAACGTAATGTCTGTCGCGCCTGAAGGTATGCCAAAGGAGCTATGGTACTTGGCAATAACATACCACGGCCCGCTGCAGAAGTCCCTTAATTTCAGCTTTGCGCGATCATCTACTAGCGATATTATTTCGTCTGTGGGTGTTCCAAGATACGGTGGCAAAGCAACCTGATCCATACTCGCATAAAGCAGAGGCGCACAACATAAATACAGCGCAAACGCATAGCAAGAGGGCGCGACAAAAGCAGGCCGTTTAATCCACGCGCTTAAACACGCAGAGCGTGCCGTCGCATCCGGCGACAGAGCACTTGCTCCCGACCCTCGACCACCACGCCTTCTTGCGCTTGAACCCGCTCGACACCACGTGCTCCAACGGCTTCAGGGTGCACGCGAGGCGCACCGGCCGCACAAGGTCGGGCATGCTGATGCACCGCTTCCCGTCGCCCCCGATCCCGATATTGTGCGCCTTCCACAGAGGGCCGTGCCCCGCAGCGTGCCCACACACAGCGTGCGAAATCTCGTGCAGCAGCGTGGTGTAGACCATCTGGCCCGTCATCCTCCCCAAATAGTGCGTCCCCACCTCAATCGTCACAGCGGCCTTCTTCGTCGCAGGCTGCTTGCAGCGCCCGACCGAGCGCGTCAGCCGCGCGTTGAAACGAAACTCCACCTTGCGGGCGAGGTGCGTCTTTGCCAGCGCGCGAAACGCGTCCACAATGACGTGCTTCGGCGGCGAAAGGGCAAAGCGCCTCAGCGCCTCGACGGCGTCCTTCGTCTTCTTCTTTGTAGCTACGGCAGCCTTCTTCTGCTTCATGGCTTTCTTTTCTTTCTCCTCCTTCATGATCTTCATTTTGGGCTTCTTTTTCTGAGTAGTGCACGCTTTTGGTGTGCAAAATAAATAGAGCCCATTTAAAACTATTTTAATTTTATAATAGAATACCCGTAACAAAAATTTAATAAATAACCAGTCATAAAAAATAAACACGTCATAAAATAACACGTCATAAAAACAAAAACACGTCATAAAAAAGAGTATAAAAGGCTCCAAACCCACCCAAAACAAACAACAACAAAGCATGCCACGCCTTCAGCAGAAAAAGCAGGCCAACGACGCTCCTTCTTCCTACTTGAAGAGGAAGCTTCGCAAATACATTGAGGAGCTCGGCGACCATCTCGCCCTCGAAGTGTTTGTGAACTTCGATGGTATCATCATCCGCGACGACCACCTCGACGAGTACAAGGCGCTCCTGTGGAACAGCTGCGCCAAGTACCTCAACAAGGACCACGACAAGCTGCAGAGGAGGGTCTACAGGCGGTACGACCGCATCTTTTACGGCTACTGCGTCACATATCCCGACCGCCGCACGTGAAGAAAAATAAATAAACGACTTTTTAATCGAGCGCCTCCTTCTCCTCTTTGTTGGCGCCAAAGAGCGCGTCGAGCAGCCCGACGCGTTGCGCGCAGATTTCGGCCCGAATCTCCTTTGCGATCCCCAGCGCGTGCTTTAGAAAGAGGCAAAACACGTCGGCCATGTCCACGCCCTCCTCCACGCCCATGTGCTGCTCGGTGAGGGCCATGATGTTGTTGAGGTTGATTGCGTGCCCGTGCGAGAGGCAGTTGGCCGACAGGCACGCGACCAGGCCCCCCATCTCCTCCAGCGCGGCGTCCTTGCCCTTGAACAGCACCCGCGAAATGTCGAAGCGCCGCGTGCACTTCATCCCCAGCATAATCTCAAACACGAGTCGCAGCGCCATCTGCACCTTGGGCACCGGACGCCGCCGCAGCCCGCGCGCCAGCACCTCGTAGACGTTGAACATGTACCTATTCTTCGAATACTCGCGGGCGAGCTCGTCGCGCAGCTCCTCGTCGTCAATCATCTTGGCAATGTTTTGCTTGAAGAGGAGGGCCACCTCCTCCTCTTCCTCTCCTTCTTCCTCCTTTTTGGAAGAGGAGCGCGTGATGAGCTGCCTCTCCACCTTCCTCGCGATCTCGTTGAGGTATACCTGCACATCGCTCAGGGGGCTCTGCAGCCCCGTGGTCTGCTCTACGGCGCGGGCAAAGCGCAGCGCAAATCGCCTGCAGACGAAGCCCTCATCGTCATCGTCCATCTTCTTTTTGCCAAAGAGCGCCTCGGCAGCTGCAGTGGCCGCGTCATTGTAGTCGCCCTGCTTCAGGCGCCTGTCGAGCAGGTACAGGTGCAACGCAAACTGGTAGCAGATCTCCTCCTTCTTGATGTCCCCGCGGTAGACGCGAAACGCGCTCGAGACCAGGCGGAACCCATTGAGCGAGATGCCGTAAAACATGGCCTTGGTCGCCTCGGGCGCGTCCTTCAGCACGGTGCGCATGCACAGGAAGTAGAGCCTCAGAATGTACCGGCGAAACGCGTGCGACGCCTCCGTGTTCCTCTTGATCGTCCGCGTCACCGTCTCCGCGTCGCCCACCATCAGCGCCTCCACACTCACCCCCAGCATCTCCATGTTGAGCCGCAGCGCGTCCATCGTATTGTACCGCATGACGCGCCGCCAGCACCGCTGGATCCTCGCCGCACAGAGCTGCCGCCGCAGCCGCCGCATGAGGCGCCTTTGCTGCGTTAGGACGTCCGTGGCCTTCTTTGGCTGTTCTGTAGCTCCTTCTTCAGGGTCAAGCTTCCTCTTTCTGCTGATCGAGAGCATCTTGCTTCTGGGGTCAGTCAAGGCTTATATAGCCTATTCAATTCTTTTTTGTTTATTAGATAAATATTTTAATGATATTGTTATTTAAAAATGCCAACGCCTTAAACAAAACCTTCCTGTGACAAGTAACAGCTACCTAAGAAATATGTTTTAAAAATGAAAACAAAAGATGTGTCTCAGGTCTCAAGAAAATTGGCCTGTTGCATTTCTCCAAGATGTCCTCTAAGGACCTCAAAGGTCGTTGAAGGCAATCAAGATGATTGTGATTATCGCGTGTCTAAGTATAGAACCTTTTTTTTTGAATGGTGTCTTATATTTAAGCACAGAAGTTAAACAATGATAAGTTGGCTGCAGATTTGTTTTTGTGCCTGTGGTAAGTATTTCAGTAAGTGAAAAATCAGATCTCTTGTTTTTATACTTAGCATGGTGGTAGTTGAGAATGAAATCCCTATTGATAATAAAGAACTAGACCACATGTTTTGGTCAGGTTCAGAGAGACAGAATAATGTGCAAAACTCTCGTTATTATCAAAGAGTGAAAATTCCCATCCCAAAAACATCAATATCAGAAAGTAGTAA
>Ga0214208_1000034_pt1 | contig 17207 bp, 19 predicted proteins | sample TroBogEpilimnion_30_FD_153046 | JGI IMG/M metagenome (GOLD analysis project Ga0214208, IMG submission 153046) | Freshwater microbial communities from Trout Bog Lake, WI - 21JUL2009 epilimnion | ecosystem: Environmental > Aquatic > Freshwater > Lake > Epilimnion/Euphotic zone | place: Trout Bog... | reverse complement strand
CCACGGCGCACCAGCCCCACCGTTGGCCCTGCCCCTATCGTGGGCGCAGAGCGGAAGCGGCTGAGCGCGCCGTGGAGTCCGGGCTTGCACGGATTCGCCGTCATTGCTGCAATGGCAGATGATGAAGAAATAAAAACATTTCATCAAGCTCCGAACCTAATCGAGGGTCCACGGCGCACCAGCCCCACCGTTGGCCCTGCCCCTATCGTGGGCGCAGAGCGGAAGCGGCTGAGCGCGCCGTGGAGTCCGGGTTTGCTCGGATTCGCCGTCATTGCTGCATGGTAGATAGCAAAGTAAATCATGAAAGCGACTTCCAGTGCTCCCGTCGCAACCAGTAAAATGTAACGGCTGCGCCACGTGACCAGGTAACCACAAGTCAAAAAGTTCCAGTCATGTAGAAGAAAGAAGCTCAGGCTCAGAAAGTTCAAGCGAAATTTTCAAAATTTCATTTTCCAGCTAGAGCTCGGACCACGTCAGTCCTGTACTGGTGCTTCCGTACATCAATACAGTGAAAATCCTTTGCGCAATTCCGTACATGGTCTGGAGTATTATTATGACCAACGAAAGGTAGTAATATATCACTCAATAGTCAACGCCTTAGGTATTCTTATCTTCGAGAGAATTACCTGTGAAGATTAGCCAATCTGCCCATGTCATCCAAAAAGCTGCAAGAACCAACGCTTGGAAGATCTTCCACAAAGAAAGTTTGAATGTTAACTTCACAGTCGTGCGCTTAATTTGAGCTGATTGTTTACGTGTAATCTATTAAATAACTGAGCGGTTAACGAATTAAGCACTGAAGGATTATATGGCATTTGATATTTTGTGATTGACATGATTATTAACCGTTTTAATTGTGAGTTCACCTTATTAATTTCGATTACTGTGGACTCAACTGACCTCCTACCAGTTAATCATCTCACGGTTAATATCATTGAAATCCATCAGAGTGACGCAAATGGTGAATGGCTTCGCTGTCATCTTGGATTCAATTGCGCCTCCTGCTTTGTTGGTAAAACAAATATCGACAACGGAGTTCCAACATTTGCATACTGGCCAACTAGACGCAAACACCTGGAAGCGACGGCCGACTTATTCGTTTCGCTGTCCGCCGGGCAAATACCGGGGTTTGACGCACTGTCAGATCCTGACGAAAAGCAGCGGCAGCTTCGCTTCAAGTTCCGAATGTTGAGCACAGCACAGCAAGCAGAGCGACTAACCCAACTCGACGACCAGCTTTTCAAAATCATTGCCGAGGAACTCCAAGCCCGCGTGCTTTGTGCAAAAAGCGCCAAGTTTGATCTCAGGCAAATGCTGATAAAATTGTGTCATGACACACCGGCCGACGAAGACCACTTCTTCCAAAGCGCAATGCCAGGTGGAGCAGGTCAAGACGATAAAACAAAGATCAAAAGTGCAGAAGCAGCGTCATGTCGAAACTGCGAAGTGCGGTTCGTTGCCAGCCAGCTTTGCGCCTACGTCAATGTCAAAGGAGGCAATTTAACAGACAACATTGTCAAGCGTCGTCGATGTCCGCAAGTCTCCCAGCTGCGGGCCGAATTAACAGAGTTGTGCTCTCAATTTACCGTCGCGACCGTGGAAACAGCAACATCAACCACGATTGGGAATGAACCGCAGCTTCCATCATCAATAGCTCCGCCAGCTCATCCGACGGCGTCCTCATCTATCGCTGAGTCAGCATCAGGAGCTTTCACTCCCCCATCGCTTGAAGATCCGATAGGTGTTGACCCGGCAAAAGGTCAGCTGCCAGAGAAAGAACAATATGGAGTGGTGCGCGACCAAGCAGATTTACTTATACAACAGCTGGGCAACGGCACCTCAGGTTTCTTAAAATGACAAGCATAAATCAAAGGCTACATGTTGTCAAATAATATTCGCACAACTAATCTGAATCGGTTTGCTATAAGACAGCTGAAAAAGTGAATTTTTCGACTGATCCTTTATTGCATGCTTGCAATAAAGGCACTGTCTTTATCCAGGTTTGACAAAGTGGAAAAAAAAATGGCGACAAGCATCGTTGAAAATTTGATTTTCAATTTTCGTTCATCAAGTTGCGGCTGGAGAGGCTATCGCTGGAGAAAGAGTGCGAGCGCAAAAGCATTATTTTTTGGAATGAGCCATTTGAAGGCCCAGCCATCAGTTCGATCAGGGCACGGAAACTTGAACTTTTTCTTTGCTATAAAGAGAGCAAAAAAGGATTACATTTTTAGCGACAATACGGTAATAATGAATAATGTTTACTGCCCATCCAAAAAATTCGAAAAGTTTCAATTCCTTTTTAAGGTGTTCTCGCCTCATCTCGGCAATGAACAAGCGTGTCATTCAGAAAATTTTGGCCGAATGGAAGCATGCAGCCGCACTCGCATTTATGAATAGCATTCGCAATTGCAGAGCTGATTTTTCGCGCAAGCAGAAATAAAAACACGCGCCAAGAACAATTCACATATTCCTTTCCTTGTAATTAAGCGTGGCCTTTCGAGGAAGATTACCTGCATGTCGCGCAAAATCATGTTTGCTCCTCATAACGAAGAAATCGTGCAGCTTATGAAATAATAATAATAAAATTGCAGCACAGTGTTGCTTTTGTCAGAAATGTTTCAAGTGAAAAAATTCTTCTGGTTCTTCTTCTGTTTTGGTTCCTTTTTTGGATAACGAGATTGCATCAACGCGACACATGAATAAATGAATAATGAATTATTATTAACCTGCCATATCGGTCTCCATTCCCCCGCTCCCCCCTCCCCGAATGCTAACGAAATTGCACAAATAAGAGAATTAAATCAATCAATACTTTCAGCATAATTCTCAATAATCTGTTAAATACGTGTGTAGACGATGACGGCCTGGATACTCTGCCACCATTGCCAGCAGCATGGCCACTGCCTAAAAATTCATCGTTGCGACACGTGAAAAGCGTGACGCATTTATTTAGTGACCTAGAACCGACGAATTATCCCGAATTCGAAGGTGACGCTATCGGCTTGTTTACAAAGCTAATCCCCTCGCGAGAAGACAAACGGGTCATCTCCGAGATGACCATGGCCTTGCAATTGATGAAAACACAATTTCAATTCACACACAGTGAGATGAGTGCAATAGTGAACATGTGCCGCATGACTCACAACGCCACTGAGTTACGTCATCACCTACCCTCAACCTCTCTTGGCATCTCATCAAAGTGGAGTGATTTGCAAGATTACTACTGCGGCGACAATGATCCGGTATTGACAAATATTGTTTGTCCACGAGTTGATTGCAAGCGGCTTCAGTCCAATTCTTCAGCAAGGACCTGCGATTCCTGTGGCGACATTCTTCGCAAAACCAGTGATATTCCACTTGAAACAATTGCTCGGGTGCCGCTTATCTTTTTGCTCAAACTTCAATTAGAAGATCCTTACTTTTTGAGCCGAGTGATTAACCCTCCGCCGCCAAGCAACAATGGGGTTATTGATGGTTTGCTCGAGATCGATAATATATTAAAGCTGGTTTCTGGCAGCAACGCTTTCAAGTTATATATTGTTCGGTAAGAAATACCGATAAAGTTAATGGGCGAAAATATTTTAATAGATTATGAACTGGTTATTGTGATTTCAGCACAGAAAAAGGAAATCTTGTCCATACTTGCGGGAAGCAACAGCCTGTATAATAATATACACAGCGTGCCCTTGCACGCGCAATACACCAAATTTAAGTTTCACCATTTACACCATGATGAGCTGACCCTGCTACGATTTAGATTACTACGGAAGCTTGAACTATAAATCATGGTATACGTCGCGTCCTAAGCCTGAATCAAATACCTTTGATATTCCATTGGAAGTCTGGTCTGATGGGTATGATGGGAGACAATTCAGCGCAGCCTCAACAGGAATGGTGGTTGCCACGGTATGTTTTAATGACGCGCATCAGAGCATGACATTTATTATTGCACTTAAGTAATAAGGAATGGAAGTGAATCTTTTTATTCATTTATGATCTTTTTTTTTAAGACAATTCAGTGCGGCATCAACATCTCAATTTATTACCATTATAACGATAATGACAATATTTTTATTGATTTAAACTAATAAGCCTGCTTTGATTTGTATCTCATGTTGCTAGTAATACTTTACTAATCCACGGCTTCTTGTCAGTGTAAGCTTCTGGAAGCATGGTACCGCACCAAGCGAAAGCACATGGTTTGATCAATGATGGCTGTCTCACGAAAAGTCCATTTGCATCTAGAAGTATTCATGAATCATTATCTGTTTAAATACTTAATTGTGCATGCGCGCAAATTGAGAATGATTAATCCAAGGAAAGAGAAAGGGCCAACTAACGTTTATTTCTGACGCATAGAATTCACATTGAAATCGCAATCATTAAACGTGAATAGATGGTGACCGCCGTGTACGAGAAGCTGAAAGAGTCAAAGTATGTTGAAAATCGGTTGCTCAACAACGTCTTTTCGGAGCTAAAACACCTTGAACGCTTCGGCTTCGATCACAATGGGCGCCATTTCACAGTTACTGTTTGTTGAACGTTCTATTTGCCAGCAATGAGCGATTTGATTTGATTTACGGCGTAGCAGTTGTGCTGGATCATTAGTATGTACATTTACCGTAACCTTAATCTGATCGGTAGGTCGTGCAAGTAATTGCCGACAAGCCGGCCTTGGCTAAGCTAACAGGACATGCATTTCACTCGGCAAATTACGGCTGTCAAATCTGTCCGTTTCAAAGCTGCTACCCAAAAAATGGACTTGTTTGTGGGTCGATTAATGATTAACCGTTACGTGATTAAGATTTCGCACCTATCCTTCATCATTCGGAATTAATTAGTTGATGTTGGTCAGCTTCGTGTTTCCAGCGGAATGTTGCAGCTACAAGAATCAACGCGATGACAATTAGATAATAATTATTAACTAACCTCACATTTTTCTCGGACTCAAGTAGTGGCCTATTTATTTACTGCGGTTATAGACGTTCATAAGCGAGTATTCATTCATGATCTTCTTCTTTTTAGCCTCGAAGTCTTGATGGCCAGTTGCGCGATGCGATGGAGAACTTTCAAACTGCGAAAGTTGAAACAGCAGATCTTCTGTCATCGTTAAAGCCTTTCCGCTCTAAGGATACAATGCACACCGCCGTTTCAGGACCATTCACGACACCAATCCCGCTGACAGGTTTATTTGGTCATTCAGGCCAGGAAACTAACTTGGAATGGAACATGCTCGTCGATGTTCATGATGAAACAACAAAAGCTGATGATAAGCTGGGCGACCTTTGTTGATGAAAACCTTCAGACGCAGTGAACGAGGAGGAGACATCAGAAGATGACGAGGAGACAACAGATGATGACGAAACGGCAGACGCAACATCGATATCGAACGGCGAGGTGGCATCAAGCAAATACGGAGTATTGGCTGCTGCATCAATTTCGACCGCTGCAACAACAATGGCCTCAACAAACATTGGCCAGGCGTCAGCAAATATCGTCGTCAGCAATCAGTCCACAATGCCCGACGAAGAACAAGTTGCGGAAAATAAGACATATCGTCACTGTTGGCTTTTGGAAGGTTCATTGAAATTTGGATGGCAAAAAAAGGACTGAGAATACGGAATAATATGGCGTTTATACATATTCTCATTCCCTCAAATGAAATAACGTTATCATCGTATACATTGCAGGAATGAAAACTTCACATTTTGACACGATGCGCGCGCTCTACAGCAACGACTACATTCGGACAGGTTTATTCATTGTAGAGTCAGTTCACGATGAACGTTGATTCCGGGCATAATTGAAGCATAGGGTCTCTTGGTGCCTTGCTAACGTTAGAAGTGAAATATCAAATGAGCATTCTTGAATCTCAAAGTTACAACCTATTCATGATAGATATGGATTAACAGTTTTTTATTTCCAATGCAGTCATGAAGTCTTTCAATGATCTCGCCCATCGCGACCAAAAGATTCACAAAGGCTTGAAATCACAGCTGAATGCGGCATTGAAACAAACAGGTTTTCGGTTTGTTAATCAGAAGAGTAAGTCTTACGTGTTTGAATATTGATCGTTCATAATGTTTCCTATTGTAAAGGGATTCACTTGTTGGCCATGTCTTTTATGCTTTTTCAACAATAAAGTCAATGATCATGTAGAGCCAGCGTTCTCGTCAACTTGGAGAGGGTGAACCTGGGAAGGCTTGATAGATGTTCGTGACATGACTTGGGATAAACTTTCTCTCCCATTTAGAATGATATCGCCAGACTTCATGCACGTTGTCGATCATGGCGTTTTGTTGGAAATTTTGCAGAAGTGCATCATGGCACTTTCTCCAGGGGAATACCTTATCTTCGTCGGGAGAGTGTCGAAATATTGGGTTTGCAAAATTATCATGCAAAGTTATGAATTATTTTATTAATATTATCTAAAATTATTCAAAGGCGAATCCGCTGTGATTAGCCTTAACTGTTCGTAATTGTGCTCAAATCAATTTGCGAAGTGACCGACTATTCTTATATAGAGCATCAGCAAGTTTCCCACGTTTTCGGCGGCGAATAAGCAGGATAAGCCATTCGTTAAAGGTACTCCCAGAGCGGCCGAAACTGTTTGCAGTCTCACATTTGCGATTAACACCAGTTAAACCGTACAAATAAACTTTTCTTGATTAAAGGAACCGAGAACAAATTAACGTAATCCCGAAGCTTGTTGCAATTGTAACGATCTAAACGTTCTATTAATTGTTTCTTATATTAACGCCCTTTAGTCATTGTTCATGAAACGTGTGGCCCGGATTGCGTTCATGAATCTCCTGCCCCCAAACACTTACGCATTGCTCAAACATGCCAGCGACCTTGCACTCCTTCTTGAGCAAGGTAATCTTATGTGCGCACTTTCAAACGGTTATTTGTAGACTAACATGCGTCATTATTCTCATTCATGCTTAACAGCTAGATGATGACCTCTGTGAATAATAACTGGTTAGGCAATTATTTATATAGCATCTATCGCCAAATGAAAGAATTAAAATGATAATAACTTTATAATATGTCCCTAACATGACCGCTCAGTTATCTCCACAGATTATTTCAACGCGGAACACCTGAAAAGTTTATCGTCCACAATCGAGAAACTTCAAGAAACCTATTTGAACGTATTCGGTTGGCAAGAAGCTACTTCCTCAAACTTACATTCGCTTGGGCATGTACCGGAGCAAATTCGCCTTTGTGGCGTCTTTCATGATCAATCGGTTTGGTTGCATTAATGTGGCTATATTGCCCACATTTCCAAGTTTCGCGGATATTGCTGAGCCGTAATAAATTAATCGAAGTTCATAATTGTGTCACGACATATAATTAAATAATCGCTTAACGGTGACAATTGTTTGCGCCATATAACCATTGGAATTGGATCTATTTAATTAATTATATTGAAGAGAAGTGCATTGTTTCGCTCTACCAGAATTCTTTCATAATTTTTTAGGCGTACGCGTATGAGCGGATCGTCGTGTCTCTCAACAAGGTGAATGTCAACGGCCACGGTTCGGCGAAGCAGATCTTGCAAGCAGTCACAAGAGACAGCAAGAGATTGATTTTGGGGCATGAAATTGATGAAAGGTAGCGTATTCAATTTTGTTACCACCTTCATGCATGCGTAGATGAGTTCACATGTTTCTGACAAACATAAGCACCAATGCACCAATGCACGATTATTGCAACACATTTATTATCACGGTGGATTAATTTTTGTAATGGAATTATTAATTAGCTGGTTATTGACTTTTTGCAATGGATTTATTTTGGCAATGGATAACTTGATAAGATTATTTGAAGATGTGACGGTTTTTCGTGGAATACTATAATGATGATGACGGTTTATTCCAGGTTAATGCATGGCACGACGCAAGAGTTTACAGCAATATTCTCTCAGCCAAGCCTTTCCGGTGTCGGGAAAAGCAAGCGAGCGCCTGCAGACGTGATGGCGAGTACCACGGAAAATTGCGCCAAACATGATCACGCAAAAGGCGACGAAGTAGTCAGCGTAACTACCAATGAGGTTACGTTTAGCACGCAGAAAGTCGATCGCACAAAAACGGTTTGCGTTTGATGAATGAATATTACCGGCACTGGCATCCTTCGCAATCCTGGTTGTTTCATTAATTGTGCCATATGGAGCTTGGATGTTCCAGTTTCAAAGTTTTTGCCGGTAACATTGAATGCGACGATTAACGTGTTATTATCAATGCTTGCCTTTTCAGATTTGCTGCTTCTATGACCTGATTGACAAGAAGCTTCGATATGGATGGATCAAGTCTTTCACCTGTGATGCAAGCTCCGAGACATTGAAATCTTCATCCAGTTGCGTGCGCCCCCTATTTGCTGAAATGGAAATCCCCGATGCCGACTGCGACCAGCAAACTGGATTGCCCAGGATCAACGTCTTGAAGAAACCAAAAAACGTGATCCAAGTGCCGGTCAACTGGTTGATCTGCCAGTGTAAATTAGAACCATTCTTTGCAGAGAAAGAAGCGGAAATGATGACGCTGCAGCCAAGCCGATTGGTGGTAGCTGATGGTGTCGCATTCTTGAGCTATTAACTCAATGACAAAATTAATTATTATAATAATTATTCATTTTTTTGCATGATAACATCGATTGTTTGCATAATTATTAATTTATCTGCATGATTGTTGTACAAGATTCTAATCAACAAAATGGATCGAGAAAGCCTTATTTCGCACATTGAATAACCCAGTTAATTCAGTTCAGCTGAGTTGGTGAAGAGAAAGATAGTTCTTTCACTGAAATATTTTTGTAATAATACGCAAGAATAAGAGAATGCTGTCGGGGTAAAGCACAATATGCAGCTATGGATGACTGACTGAACACGCTTTCAATCGAAAAATGATTGAGTTGGGGCTTGGGGGAATTGCATTGTGGATTTGTGGGTGAATTCATGTGCAAGAAGCGCACCTTCCAGCTGTGCCCGGGAGGTCATGATGAAGCTTCTTCTCCACCATTGAATTCGAGGATCTGCACAAAAGAGAGACGTCACATTGCGCCAAGGGCTACAGTATTATTATAATGACTGTATACTGTATTATTATTTTATCATCGTCATGATGCGCCCACGACTGCTTTCACGCATGTCTCATTTCTATTCAACTACTTGAATAATAACTGGAATTGGGATTCATCGCAATAAAATCATCACAGCAGTCCCCCAACTGATTGTGCCACCTCCCGATGACCACAACAATTCGGATCGTGAGCTCGCACGCGATACCACAATTCGCCCCGTAAGCATGCAAGCTGCAAGTAGGTTAAAATAGTTTGGAAATATTTCAGCATGCAATGATTTTGAACACGTGCGGCACTCGGTGTGCCATTTCTAACCTTCGCTGTTCGTGCACATCCATCGCAGGACGCGAAACACTCTATTGGTGACCCTGCAATGGCAGCTGGTAAAATGCTCTGAGCTCGTCGAAATCGGCACAACAATGCTGGCCTTTATTGCTTACCTTTAATAATACTGTAGTAATGCATATTTGTAAAGATTGCAAGACTTTCCTTTCCCGTGTATCAATTCTGAAAGCAAACGCAGACTTGGCACTAAAGCAGCTCGTTGCTTTCTAGGTTCTAAGAAGTACATGGACAAGAACTGGCCGATACTCATTTGCGCTCTTGGGACTGTCCATAACGATCACCGACGATTTGTTTTGTAAACATATCGGTTAAGATCTGAGTTCATATATAAAGATTTACATGAATACTACGTCGCGGGTTCTCCCATGAATTTCGTGAGCACGTCATAAGCTGTATGTTACAAAACTCCAGGCTTCGTCATACATGTTTACGAGCCTTGGCATATCTTTGTTCGGGAACCCACTTGCTTTTGTAAGGATGCGTTCGCTTCAGAATATTCAAAATATATTATAAGCAGGTTACTCACGAATATGGAGGCAATCTCACATCAGCATTGTGAAAGCCTTGCTGCTTTCGTCGCCACATAGTCAGCCTGAACCCATAAGTGCCGAAAACTTGTCGAGGTTTGTTTGTTGAAGAGATTTGACGCTGTTCATTTTCGATTTTGACTATTTCTGTGGAACTGTAGCTCTGATTCTAACACAACGTCTGAGAATAATTGGCAGCTAAATTAATCTGTTCCCAAGCAGGCAGAGCTAGCGAATTTTGCCACGATGTCCTGCAGTCCTGTTCAGCAGTACCATTATCGGTTTGAAAGAATGTTGGCGTAAATGTTTATGAAACGTTCATGCACTTTAAATAAGGCGGGTATGGTTGAGATGCTAATTAACGGTTATCTGTCTCTCAGATATGCAACCGTAATTAATCTCCATGATTAACAATAATTTTCCTGCGTTGTGCCTTTGCTGCGTATTCAATAAGAAAGAAGTATAGAAGTTCAATACTCGGGCAATCCATGCAGTTACTCGGAAAGCCACGGGAAGTGTATAAGCGTGCTGGGATCTCGTTCGCCGTAATCGTAGGTGAGCTGCTCACCACGTTGAATGCTCTAAAAATGAAAAGTTGAATGACAAAAATTCAACTAGTATATTTTCCAGAAATTGAATTCCTTTCAATCACAAACCTCGTCACCGACAAAGAATGCGATGATTTGAACCCCATCCACAGAAACAAGACGGGGCTTCAGGTTTCCACTTCTTTTGGAATGATTGATGAGTCTGGCGAGCCCCTGCGTTCGGGTCGCATCGCAACTGCATGAGAAAATTAGAATCAAAGTATAATTTCAGAATTGAGAAGGATTCCATCTTGGAAGTAAACATTCATACAGAAAAATGTCAGGACGAACCATCGTCTCAGTTTTGCACCCGAACCGCGGGAATAGTAAAACATATAGCAGCGCACCAGCTCCTGCTCTGAGTCCTTCTGAAAATTTATTATTTTTCGGTTGTGCCTGAAGCGCGAATAAACTCAGTATTCCTCCGTACCTTTGCGTATTCCTCTTCACGCTTCGCCGCGTCGTCGGAAGAAATATCATCTCCGCGATATATGCAAACGAACTCCCCGGCGCGAAAATCTCGTGACGCACGAATACCATTTCCGACTTCCGTTTGTGTGTTGTACAACTGCTCCGGTAAATTGGTGTTAAAATTAGCGTCATAATTGAGAGAAAATACGGTTCAGAATCTATAACGAGAGAGCGCGAGCACGAAACCTCCATGTCTTTTTCAACGTAATCTGCAGCCAGCGCTTCGCGAACAAGTGCTTCCCGCTGAGTGGCTGAATACTCCACTTTCGCGCCAACCTGTGAAACAGTTAACAATTGTGTAGAAAATAAATTACTGGGTTATAGCATGTATGGTTAGCATGCGATGTGAGTTCAATGGAACAATAAAATTCAATGCAGTAAATATTTGGTGGCAACGGTTCAATTCTTATTAGACCACTCATTATCAAACGCGTTGGGAAGAAGTTGCACGTCGACGGGTCTCGCTAATTGCATGTTCATCTTCCACAGTCTCGGGCGTAATTTGCTGCATTAATTATAATAGTTGTGCGTGAATAGTTTTCACGAGGCAATTGCAAATAAAGAATTCTACGCCGAACACTCTCCGTGGACGGAACGTACCGTTGTCGACGATGAAGCGTCAATTATGGACAAAGTGTTTGTCAAGACTTGGCCCTCAATATCAGCCTTCATCGCCCTGAAAAGAATGTTTACATTTAACAGTAACGTCTCGAGTGTAGAAAGCGCAAACGCTCGAAATTCAGGAATGCTTGAGGACGGACCCGTCGGCACCGGTATGTTTCGGCTCAGATAGAGCGCATACTGAAATGGGAACAAAATATCAGAAATAATTCTCAATAGAGGCGTTTTGCTTCACCAATCATCTGTGAACTCACAACCGGTGAAGCCAATTCATATTATTGAGTGCATACCATACACACGAAGGCGCCGCAGTCGATGCCGTTATTTTGCCCGATTGCAGGCTGGACTGTGTCATCCATTTCAGGGTCCTCGTATTTGAACTTGCGTGCGTCACGTATTTGACGGAAAAGCACTTCGAGCAAACTGAAAGAAGAATCAAGTTTCTTAAGGTGAGAATTTAGATCAATAGGTTTACTTGACAATGCCTTCAAACGTGAGAATGCGAATGCGATATTCCTTTGAACTCGATGAAGGCATGCTGTCATAGAACAGGAGATTCTGGGGAAAGATTCAGGGGTATAAAAAAAATTAATTCTCAACAACAAAATTGTCCGAAAACCTTTCCCTTTTTGTTCGCGTAGAATACGACCAACACCCAATGGTTGCCGTCCTTGTTGATAGGGACGAAGTATATATCCTTCTTCGAACCATAGACCTCACTTTCTTTCACTCGCTGCCAAATATATGGATAAGCAAGGAACAACTGAATCGAGCCTTGAAAGCAAACCTTGTTGTTGCAAAAATGGTTCAAGTAATTGGAGCCTTTTGTGATCTGCGTGATCATGTATGTGGTGAAACAGGTCACGCGTTGCGGTGCATTTCCGGATTTCGTCACAAGTTTTAGGTAGTCGTTGATCACCTATAAGATCCAAATGAATTCGATCCGAAAAACGGTTACGTGTAATTTAATTGCCGATAAAAACCTGGTCTGCGATAAAAGCTGACTCGAGAAGGGCTTGACGTGCTTCCGGGGAGGACGTGATGAACGGCTGCATTTTTCGGCATAAACTTTCAATCTCTAACGAATTAAATAAATTCGAATTCTTCCCACGAGCCTTTGCATCATTTTGCTTTTCCTTCTCTCGCTCCGCATCTGAAGAAGTCAGAACCTCTTCGCGTGACTCTTCCACCTTTTCACGCGAATTTTCTTTGTCAAGAAGAAACTTGGCCAAAGGTCTGCGAGGAGCGCTTCGCTTAAATTGTTCGAAGTGGTTAAGAAAAAGTTTATTAAATCATGACATGGGTAATAAGCATTATAGATCATCATTCGTTGCAAACGCTCTGTTGATGGTGTAACAATAGACGTCGATGACCGAATTGGTCCAGCTAACGCAGTCTTGGAAGCCATTTATGACGCAGGTTGGAATGAGAATGCTTTCCAGATCTGAAAGGTCAAAGGTTTGCGAATCACGAACACACCAACATATGTACGGATTTTTTGTGTGAATGATCATTGCCGATGGTGATTGATGTAACTTATTGCATGTGCATGATGAATAACTACTGCTATGCCGGGCGATATGGAATTTTCGTTTTAGAACCTAAAACGAAAATGCGATTCCATGCATTTCATGTTCATTAATCTTTCAACAACGAATGTACGCAAATGATTTCCAAATGATCTCACGTCAAACCGTTTTTGTTCCGCTCCGTAACGGCTCTTGCGCCGCTGAACCCCAGTTGCTTCGTGGAAACAATTCGCGTGCCTTCCTTTGCAGCCACGAACAGAATATTCTACGGGAAATTGAAGCAGTTAAAAGAATTGGAGAAATTATAACTATGTCGTATGATCGATTTACATCTTTTGAACCTTCAAATCGTGATGCTGCTCTGCGGAGAAGAGGATGTTATTCATTAAAATGACGTCCGCATCTTCGTAGCAGTTGCGGATTGCTTCTTGGTTCCAATCTAGAAAGTCTGCGGCGTAAAGCTCGACCTGCATTGATTGCAAAAATAAAACCAAGACAATTTTTCGCTTAACTTGATTCGTACCGGCCCCAGTCGAATTCCCCGAGCCGGAGCCTCATTGCTAATCACATCCAAAATTGTCTATCGAATAGCAAAATACTTGAGCGTCATGAGGTGACGAATAAGATGTTAATAAACTAGAAAAGACACCTGCACGATTGCAAGGAAAGCGACTGTTACTTCAATAATAAGTTCAGGGAACACTTTTCAATTTATATTCGGTTATCTGTACCTTAGCAATTTTACTGCGCTCTTCGTGCACTTCAATCCCGATGGATCTTCTAGAACTTGTTTCCAGCGCCGCCTGCAGTACGAGATTGCCTATTCCTACAAATTTCGGCATTACATTTAATTTCTCATAATGGAATGAACATTGCAAACCCGAGCCGAGATCAAGGAAGCAGTCCCTTGGAGAAATGTGAACTGCATCCAATATCTTGCGGAGAAACTGCGGCTTGATTTCACCGTATGTCTGACACGAAATAGAAAATCAACACAGAAATTTCAGAAGAATATAGATTATACAGACCTCCGGTGAAAAGCCTGAGGCCAAGGGCCATTTGGGCCCTGCGCGCTTCACGACCTCTTGAGCAACTGCTTCCAGAAGCTGCCCAGCACTGAGCGCTGGCCACTCTCGACGTTGTCTGCAAGGAAGTAATATATATGACTACACGATGTCAATATTTTCGAAACATCATTATATCGATAAATATTTTACATAAGACCAAACCTGAGAGAACGAAGAAAATCCTCTCGTTTTTCCCCTGCTGTGACATGCCAGAGGAAGCACGCATCACAGAGATATCTGGTAGGCGCGCACACGCACTGAAGATATGCTACGCTCTGACGAGGGCACCCCGAGCACGGGGCCGGGACGGGTACACGTTGCCCATTTACCTGTTCGGTAATAAAGGGGTGATGCAGATGAGCAACCGTCATCGTCGGCAGCAGGTATCCAAGAGTGTGAAGATTCAGCTGCCAATTCCATTCCGGAGGGGCTTGTTCGTGCTGCAGTCGAGCCTTGTACTCCTCCGAGGCATAATTCCACGATGTTACCATTCCTGCGCAATAATTAACTGGAGTGTTACAATCAATGATAATTTATTGCAATTGAAGCAGCAAACCATTTCCGGTCGCCGATTGGGTTGATATTTGTTGCCCAGGGTACGGATTTTCGGGGACGCGCATGGTTTTGATTGAATCTGGACCAAAAACAAATGAAGCTCCGAAAAAATCATTTTCATGAAAGGTTTGATGGGCATCTAACCGCTAACTTATAATTAACCTGTAAACACGCTAAAAACCGATTGACCGACAATGTTTGGAAAGAAAGAGTGTATTGTCACGATGCAAACTTGTCGCTTGCAGTGTTGCCTCCTCTGTCGGAGGACATAAAGCCCCCGTTTGCTTGGGAGGACGACCTATGTTTGATGCAAATTAAATTTGAGGTTTATCAAACGAACAAATAATCATGTACATAAAATCCGGCCAACCTCGACGTTTCTTCACTTGTTTGGAATTATCACCCTCCTCCTCATCATCCGTTTGCAGCAGTGCTGCGTCATGATTATTTGACAACACAACACAACACAAAAGCATTTGGACAACACAACACAATGCTACAAACCTTGAGATGCCCGGCGCGTTTCCGGCATTTTCGCTTCGACTTTTTCTTCAGGTTGCTGTTGCGGTTTGTCAAGTATAGCAACCTGATGAATCTTGCGGCTTCGCTCTGCATCTCATAGTCAAAATAAGTACAGACATCATGAATGAGTGCATTTATAGAGCTTACCTGGGGGTGGCGTTTCAGTGTAATCAGAGAAAAGATACTCTGAAACTGCTGCCGAGGATCTCTCTTGCACAGGCAATGAGTGCAGGTAATTGATTCTTTCTTTTTTTACAAATTTGCTGAGATTGTTCCATGTTCGTCGCTTCTCTGTTGTAGATTTGTCCCAGATGTTTGACGGCAAGCGGCAACCAACTGCTAGCGAAAGGTCTTGCTCAATGCCTGTTAATTTAAGAATATGACATTGGTAAAGATCCTTAATTGCATTATATATTCACGTGCTTACCAGCTTCATCATGAGCCCGTCTGGTGCGGCTTGCTGGGAGCGGAGCATGAACGATTGAGGGTCCATCCCACATTTCCAGCCCTCGAGGGAAGAATCGAGGCTTCTTCGGGCGCACTTTATCCGACTTGCCCTTCTTGTTTTTCTCGGCTTGCTTGCCATGTGATGTTGATTGGGCATCTACAACAAAATCATGGCACATATAAATAATAGACAAAAAGGATGTCCTTTCAATTACATTGGTGAACCAGTTAACTCGAATAATCATAAAGAGTAGCGATAATTAATCAACACGGGAAATCAGAATTTCAACAAACCAGTGGCTGGGTCAGTTCCCGGTTCCTCCTCAGGAATTGGCGCCGATTCTTGATCGGCATTATCCTTGTGATCATTCACTATAAGGTATAAAATTGAACCGACGATATCGGCAAAATAATCAATAGAAATAATCGAAATTATTCATGAGAATCAACATGCATTGATCAAATATAACTCGCCACAAACCAGACTCTGCAGCTTCTTTCCCAGGAGGCGCCTCATCGGCGCTGGACTTGCCGCGATGCTCTGGCGTTTCTTCCATCATCGTCAACGATCTAAATAGCGATTAATTAATTATATTTGATGTTCGACAAAATAATTTTCGTATACATCATTGAGACACTCGTTTCAGATATCGATCAATAGCACACTCGAGAACACATTTAAATTCGGCAGAAACTGTTCGGTAAATAACTATTATAATTGTCTCATAAGGCGTCGAAGATTAAGCAGCATGCATCACGTGGCTCGTCAAACAGCGAATTTGGAAAAGGATCAAATTCATCATTGCATGTCATCAATCACCAAAAATTTACAATACTTGTGCCTTGTCTTTTCTGAAACCGGCGAAGCTCAGATCGATGATGAAATGGAGCTGTAACTTTATTGGGTTAATTGTCGTCTAAATCTATGAACGTTGTACGAACTTACTACTGTACGGCTATTGCTAGCTTATTTGGTCTTTTTCTTCATGAATCATGAGTCAACTTCGAAGCTGCTTGCATGCAGAAGGGCGAGTGGCGAATTGAATCACAGAAAACACGAGCTTCGGCTCTTTGCAAATCTCGCTATATCCGTTAATAAACAGTGCGTTTATATCCCTTGAGGGAAATAGTATCATCTGTATTCAAGGAAACTCTCGCGAAGTTGAATGGATATCGCTCCAAGAAGCAGCCTGCGCCCAACGTCCAACGACGACGACAATTCTCTCTAAAAAGTTATTTTCATGTCCTACGATTATAAATGACTGCTGATGAATATCGTGTTTATTCCTTGTGGCATGCTGTATTTATTCACAAGAGATCTCACGTTTTAGACAAGCCGTTCGGAGACTGTCGTCCATCAACAATTTCACATTGAGCATTACAACGGAGATACAGGGTTGCACTTAAAATAATTATTTCCATGTCTCACGATTACAAATGACTGCTGATGAATAT
>Ga0214208_1000033_pt1 | contig 17248 bp, 12 predicted proteins | sample TroBogEpilimnion_30_FD_153046 | JGI IMG/M metagenome (GOLD analysis project Ga0214208, IMG submission 153046) | Freshwater microbial communities from Trout Bog Lake, WI - 21JUL2009 epilimnion | ecosystem: Environmental > Aquatic > Freshwater > Lake > Epilimnion/Euphotic zone | place: Trout Bog... | reverse complement strand
CACAATGCCAACCTTGCATGTCAAATCTGTCCATATCAGGCCAGACCAAAACAAGACAAGCAGGTTCGAACGCGGGAAATGTTAGCCTATATCGTTAATGTATAATGTGTTCGTTTCATCGGAAGCATCCAACCACACCGTCGAGATTTATTATTAATCCATATTGTCAGCCGTGTTAAAACTGTTTCATTCGATACCACACTCATACTCTGTATCGCTCGTAGTCAAGGACTGCGGCGGAGCAACTATCAGAGGCAGAGATTTCAATAAAAGCCGATCTGATCGACACGATTGAGAAACTTGCTCCGCGCAATGTCGCTGTGGTTACCTCAGCTTCTCATGTTCTCCCAGCTGCTTCTGTGGCTTTGATTACCCCGCCGGTGCAAAGTTCCTCCTCAAATGCAAATGGAACCAGAAGACCATCTCGACCGAAGCGTGGTGCGGCACCAGCATCTGTTGCAGCAGTCCCAGTTGTTGGAGCTTCTTCGGTTGCGGGGGCTCTCCCAGTTGCCACTGTGACTGCCAGTGGTGCTACCGTTGGCGAGGATGAGGCTGAGGAGGTTAAAGCCGTGTGCTTTATCACGGAAAATATGAAGGTCAAAGACTACGAAAGGCTGAGAGCGCTAATGGACCACGAATTCGTGACAACAGGTTCGAGTTAACGCTTCATTTGCGAATGATTACCTAATTATTCTCATTATTTTATAATAACCGGTTTATAATAATTGCATAACCGCTGAATTTAGGTCATAATTTAAATCCAGCATATTTTACTGAATAATTAAACTCATTATCGAGCCTCAAGAATATTAATTAAATTAAATATTATCTCACAGCATTGAAGTCGTTCAACGAACTCGCACATGTGGACGGCGTCCCGCAAGATCGCTTAACACGAGCCTACCAACGTACAGGCTTCAGGTGATGCCTTCGTTCGTCGCCATCGTTTCACCTCGATCGTTTTATGCCATTCATCGTTAATTCACTGCTATGTGTGTGAGTTCACCAATTAAGAATTAACCGTTTAACCGTTAATTCAATTCGATTTACTGATAACAATTCAAGTAACGGATATCCGGCTCACTGGTTGTCCTTTAGAACAACTACACTGATTCACCTCAAGCGGCTGGACTTTGGCCGGTTTGATTCCATATGATTCACTGAAAACCGGCCAGGATCGAATCATTCATGCATCTATAACCGTTAATTAAACTTGTTAATCTTAATTACTGGTACATTAATCGCCAATTTGAACGTGGCACTTTAATTTTTACGCACACAGCAATATATTTTATTCACCACAACGATTCAAATTTAGAATGATCACGCCTGACCTAATGCACATCGTGGATCACGGCGTGCTGCTAGACGTGACAGAGCGCATTCTGTCGACGCTAACCCCGAAGGAATACCACGTCTTCGCTGAACGCATGAAGAAACATTGGGTCTGAAACATTTAATTTTTTTTTGTGACTAGTAGCTTATTATCCAGTGATGTAACGGTGTATTCTTAATGTTGCATGCGTAAAATATTGAAATGAAATAAATGTCGGCATTGAAGTCACTTCTTCCTGCGATCATAATTAATTGGCGTTCGTTTAGAGTTCCAGTCTCTATCCAACGTTTGCGGACGAAAAGACGATGAAAGAGGGGAAGATTAGTGCATTTAAGGGTAAGCCACGAGCTGCAGAATCTGTTTGCGGTTATAACTACAATAATCGAATTGTGCGTGCAATTTAAAACCTGTTATGATTCATCTTAATGCAGAGAGAACAACCTCTCATATTAATTCAGTTAATTCTCGTAGGCTCTCTTCATGAAGCGGGTGGCAAAATTTGCGCTTCGCGGACTATTGAAACCCGACGTTCAAGAAGTGCTGAATAACGTTGTCCAGATCCCGATAATACTAGAACAAGGTACGTGTATTTCAGTGAAGCTATCGTTTAAAAATCTGGAATATTTTATTTTAAACATTTGATATTTCATTATTTTAATTGCTTCCCTGTTTGCCCAATTAAGGTGCTTCATTATTTATTTCCCGTAGATTATTTCAACGAGCATCATTTGGAATGGCTTTCGACGTCAATTGAAGAATTTCAAGCTTCATTTGTGCGAGCTTTCGGACTGTCTGCTGCTACGAAGTCCAACTTGCACTCTTTAGTGCATATTCCAGAGAATATTGCGCTCAATGGTACAGTTCACGACCAGTCGGTTTGATCAATAAATCACTTGCATTAAGAATTATCAACTTCCTCTCACTCATTAACCGGTTATGGTACAAGCGATTGGTTTTTTCATCACAATTAAATTAACCGGTATAATTCCCAGGTCTACGCATACGAGCGCATCGTGACCTCACTCAACAAGGTCCACGTGAATGGGCACGATTCCGCCCGTCAGATCATGCAAGAATGCATTCGAGAAACGAAACGACAAATTTTCGGTGTCGATGTCGACCCAAGGTTCGTTATGACGGCCTTATAGTTTATGAGCTTTTATATAACCTTATAAACCATGCATTCGCGTCGGTCCCTTTAGCTTTCCTGTTTTAATCAGTTTTCCGTTTAACCGGTTATGTTGTTGAAAAAGAAATTTATTCGACAAACTTCTAACGTTAATAATAATTAAAGCGAACAGCAGATATTTTTATAATTAATTCCTTGCATGGCTACACGTGTGATTGATGTCGCAAATTAATGATTAAATATATGACCTGGAAAAGTTAATTAAGTATTCAATGCGTGAACCCTTCAACATAAACTGACTATCAAGTCATTTATTTACCCAATTAAGTTATTCACAATGTGCGATGCAATGATTACTTGGCCCCTATATCGCTAAATGTCCGCTTTCGTACTACTATAGTTGCTATCATTCTCGCGCAGACTGCTGCGCGGAACCACGAAGGAGTTTCAAGGGTTATTTCAACAGTCATCGCTAGGAGCGGCGTCGAAAACCAAGCGGCAGCCAGCTGAAAAGCTGGCTGAACGTCCCAATGCCTTTAAGCATCAACATGCCGAGGACGGTTCCATCGCTTCGTTCACCATTGGAGACACAGAATACTGGGCCTCAAGTAACAATTCGTGGCGTTCAGAGCGGGTGTGTTTGCAATAATTAAGTCAGAATTTTGTTGAGATTTCGCATTTCATAATTTAATTGATTGTCCTCCAATTTAATTTGTTGCGAGACATTTTTGAACCAGCTTCATAATTATAGTTCTATTAACGGTTATATTTATTATATTTATTATTTCCATCATTCGTTGTGAATAACGAAAAAGGATATGATCGCACATCGGCTTATTTATATTTACTCGATATTTCGAAAATAATTGATACACGTGACCCATTTTATTGTTTGTTCCGCTCGACAGGCACATGTATACTTATCCAACCTTAAAACTTGTAGGTATATTTCGTATATCACGCTGAAGGAGCAAAGACGGTTGGCAGCCGGCTCCAGGTTGGCTGGATCGAGAAGCTTTGTTGCGCTGATCAAGATCTGTCTCGGCTCGAGGGACCCCGCCGCGAATGCCAGGCCCCCATCACACTCACGTTTCGTCGGGCACGATCGACGCGTGATAATCTCACACGTTGTTCATATATCAACCTCCTTGAGGCGCCCGCTGCTGGAGTCCAGCTGACGGCACCCTGCTGCTTGTGCTCGGTTCACTTTGAGCCCTTCCTTGATAATGACGAAGTAGACCTGAGCACCCTTCAGATGAAGCGGTTCGCTGTGCCTGATGACGTCGTTATCTTATCCGGTTAATTTGTTTTTTTGTGTTCTTTTTCCTCTGGTCGTTTATTACAGTTTAATTTAATTCTCTCGCTTCTTTCATTTTTATTATTATTATTATTTATTTCGATAAAATCCGATGCCTGACAAAACGCAACAATCAACTGCAATGTAAATTAATTACAATTAATGAACTGATACTTGTCATTAAGACGGGAATCTAGCGCTGGCAACTTGGTTTGTCACGCGTTCATCGGTTGCTTTATTAAATGTATTGTTCATTTCAATTTAATCGGCTACGACCAAGAAAATAACTGTAATAGCGTGGCGTCCAAGTAATCAAGTTGATGCTTTTACAACCGGTGCAATTGATTGGTCGGCATTGTCATGAACATGGATAGATACATGTCTGATCAAGGATCGAGATCGCAACGAGGCCAAGCATCATGCAGATCCAAAATAAATTAACGGGTTTTAAAATAAAGTTGAAAAATTCACATTGCTGACAGCTGACACAACGCCCACGGTCAGTAAGCCTTGCATGCAGCTGCAGTATAAGAAGCCAGACAAATACATGCATGCTCAGTTGCTCACATATGCAGCACAATGAGCAAGAAACCGTAATTATGTTCATTGCGATCCCCGACACTACTGCGTAATATTTTAAACGGCATGATCGAGCTACCGCCAAAAAAAAAAAATTGATAAGGAATCAATGAGTCAACCAGGCGTTGAGAGGAACGCGTTGTAATCAGTCAACATTTCATTTAATTGACGAATTGCAAATGAATTCAAGTGAATCTCTGAAGAAGAAGAAGAGAATACATGTACTATGTTGTTATTATGAGGAGTCCGACTCGGAGTCGCTCTCCGTATCCGCGTATTGGGTTGTGTGATAAGCTTCTGGAGTCGTATATGCCCAATTATTGTGCTTCTTGAAGTTCTTGTCGTCTTCGCCGTAGTTGTACAGGAGTTGCTCGCCCACCATGATTTTAGACTGCAATAAAGTAACTCATTGACGGTGAACATTAAGAACTGCTCGCACTTACGAGTGGCGAGTGCATCATTCATTTTGTCAATGCGCTCGAGTATTTTATTAGAGAACGACAGGGGAATTAATGATGACTCATGTCGGATTCATGCACAACCAATATGCCTGCCATGTTCCTCTTTAACCGGTCATGACCGGATGATTCAATAACCGGTTATGATCAAGCAAACGTCAAATTAAGGGTGGCAACGCTTGAATGAAGATGCATAACCATTAGTCAATTTTATTTATATAACCAACCGTGGCAACGAAAAAGATCCTCGGTTTCCCCTCGATGTAAAGAAGCTTGGTTTTCAAGTTGATGAGAGCCACAATATCCGAGTGATTGATTAGTCGACCAACGCCAAATTCGGTACGTGTAGCGTCGATGCTGCAATGTCGAGCTCAGTACAGTTAATATACCAGCTATATATACGTAACAAGCTTAGCTCAAGCAAGCAATAAACGCGACCTGCATGATTCATGAATGCAGGAACCGGGCATGGAGGCTAATTTATTATGCTATAAAAATAAAATAATATATTCAACATGATCATCATAATAAAAGGTTTACTTAAACGGCTAATAATAAATTGAAGCGTGAAACCAATGAGCAAGTAACAGTTCAGGTCCACTGATCAAATACATGCAACTGTTATAACCCGTTAAATTTATGAAGCTAAATTAATTACACTATATTCTGGTTGATTCACTAACTTGATCAAGCAACAGGGAAGAATATATTAAATTATTTGCAAACCACATTTTCTTTTGACCGATGCCAGAATAAAAATAGTAGAGGTAACAGCGGGGGTGAACCACCTTGTGCTGCTCATCAAGCTATAAACGTATTCATCGTTGGTTGTAATATAAATGTTAGACAGAAAGCATTAATATCCTGCTGGGCGACTCATCAAATGAAACTCATGTATGCACACAAGGAACATGAAATAAATTTAGCAAGTGAAACATATTCAGCCAGGATCATGTCTTTGTTGCGGCGCGGGTCAAATGCTAGTGATTTCAAGAAGTATTTATTGTTCGATTTTTTATATATTCACGTAGCCTTGTTCTTTACAATTTAATCTTACTTATAAATACGAACGATGATAACCGGTTACAATCATGTCACTGAATAATTCACCGTTAATCGAGATTAATCATTCCGATGCACGTACCTGTCTGTATTCTTCATCCCGCTGCTTCCCCTCCTTCGCAGTCACCAGGTCACCATTGTACTCGCAGATAAATTCGCCTTGGTGAATAACTCTGGTCGCAAACACTCCAAATCCGATTGCATCATTTATTTTAGCAACCTACCACAGATGGAATTTTTATAACTAAAAGCATTCAGGAAAATGCAAGGACAACAGGTCTATGAATGCGAAAGTTAGCGAGCGCTGCAAAGCCAAAAGAAAGAACAAACAATCTAACTCACACGCATGCACGTCAGGTGCGAATCAGCTATCAACATGAAATAAAAACGAACGAGAAGATCTGGATGGAACTCGTAACCCTCTCTGCTGAGTTCATTCAGAGCGTTGATGTAGCCCTGGTCAGATCGCGCGTACTGCGTACATCATGTTAAAAGTAATCTTTTTCCAATTAAATAGACGTTGACAAATATTGATTGACTTGAAACAAACTTTGTACTTTCGGTTTCTGTCGCATCTACGGCCCGTACCACAAGCTGCCCCATTGGTCATGTAGGATTGAATGTGTGCGATGCTGAGGCTCATGTTAGTCTCCTCCTGTATATCAAGCCACACGCAACTATGCATATGAAGTGAAGTCAGGAGCTTGGGTAATGTTTCATGCAGATTCAAACCTTCGGAATTCATCTATATCAAACTCGACACTGATGCGACCTCCCATCAGCCCCGCCCCGATGAGTAGCATGTTCTGTTCAAATGCAGTAATCAACCATGCGTCCTCTCGTAAAAGCCAACGTATACATCGACGCCGAGTTAATGTTAAATATAAAGTATTGACGGGGTACGTGAATTGTTAACCGTTAATTCATACGTTACTAGTAACGTTTAGAGGAATAGGACAAAGTGCGAACCATGATCGTGAAAGGCCCACAGTTGAAGGTATCAGGTTGCTGCATGACCTCCATGTCACTATCGTCATACTGCACTAGCTCTGAATCACTTATCGACAGATTGCCTTCTTTGCAGAGAATGGCAATGGCCTCCTTGACATACCTGGAATTAATCATTGAAGCGGTTGTCAACACGTTAATTCATTTACGATAGCCACGATTTTTTTTCACAAACTCGACATATTTGAATCTTCGTTCCTCCGACCCGAACGGACGCAAGGAATCATAGCAGCAATAAGCCTGTGAAGCAAATAAAGTTTATTAGGCCTAAGCCGACAAGAATACCTATACTGCTCGAGACATGCATACGTATTAAATGATTTGTTGACTTGAGGACTTGATCGGGATAACTGGATAACTTAATTCATCGAAAAAGTACACACATAACGGTGACACACATAAGCACATACGCACATATTGATTGTTGAACTCGAGCATGCATGAGCGTTTAGGTGTATTACTCAAATCGGAATTCAACTATTTGAGGTCAATAACGTTATAACGATTAAATTTAAATAATTTTTCAATAGAAATGGGGATCCTTCTAGATGTTAATGGTTTAAATAAGCATTTCAATTACCAGAGATGATGATTATTATTTTTATTGTCATGTAATTAATGCATAGGATAGAAGACTTGAAACCCAAACATAGTCTTTAGCCAGGTTACTATACCCGCGTCGCTCAAATGCAATCAGCCACCAATGGTGATATGCGTTAATAACGAAGACGAGCTTGTTGTACTTGTCAAGAGGCTGCGACACATAACCCTTTTAGAACATACTAAACGAATCATAGGTAACCATTGCACTTTGGAATAATTTTTATTGCGCAACAGGTAGTTATAATTCGTGAACTGGTTAATACGTGTCAATTAGCATGGAGATATCGGATGCCAAGAACATATAATCCTATGCAACAAACAACATTTCGGCAACGACTGAGAACACGATTCTTTTTGCAAGCATTTGATACGGAATCCCAGTCCTCTTGAATGACAGAAGAAGGAAAGAAAAACGAAGAGTAAACAATGCGCCCGGGCATTTTCGGCATGTATGATATCACGCCATTGACAATCTACGAAGAAAGGTGGAGATATATGAGGCATGTTCCAAATATGCGCATCCGACGAATATATACTCACCCCTTGACATGACAAGAATCGAAAAGGTCATTAGCTGTAATTACCAGTTTGTTAATTGATCGACAAATCACTTCTAGAACGCCGAACATATCTGGAATTGATTACCCTAGATGCACGATCCAGACGAAAATGCATTAACCATGCTTTACGATATTTAGTTATTACCGAATTTGCTGACCATATCAATCAGTCATCGAAAATAAAAAACTCGCTGCTAACCGTTTATGCAAGCGCATGCGCTAGTTGATCGACAAACCGCATCGGAGTATAATGAGTTCTTTTCCGTAAGTAGGCTTAAATCCTCTGAAGGGAAATAGATCCGTCGTGAACTCTAAAGGAATAATATTTAATCATTAATTTACGGAATTTGTCAGATCGAGAACATCTTTTGAAATTACGGGTCAAGATAATAACTTTAAAAGCTTTAATTCAATGTTTTACGATCCACTTGAGGGGATGTTGAACTTGAAAGTAAATCACGATATCATAGAGAAATCGACCTTCTTCTCCTTCTTCTTCGCGTCAGAGACAACTTCATCCTGCACATGTTAATCATAACCGTCAATTAGGCAGGTGGTTGGGATTTGATAGGAATTTACTTGCATCAGCATCAAATCTTGAATTGAATATCTATTCCGTGTTGATGCTCGCCGTTTGGAAATCGTTGTTTTTATTTATTTACATTGAAATAACCGTTAATGATCAATTCGTTTTCTGCTCATCGAATTAGTTATGCAGTTGTTAATCTATGTTATTTTACGGTAATAGAGTGATAAAAATTTAATAGCTTTGACATGGAAATGAGTATGACCACATTGAACGGGTTCTATTTATTATCAGTCTTCAAAATGTTCCAATTGCCCAAGATGATGCATCAACCGTTTATAATTGATTGTTTCAATCAACGGTGGCAAACATCGTCGGAGACAGTCAGATGCGGTGAATCGTTGTCATTCACGGTCACATGGGAGAGTTGGCGCTGAGGAAGAATATTGGGGGGATTCAGAGCTCGAGCACTCTGAACGATCGACTTCTGGGAGTTGGTGGCAACTGCCTGCAATAATATAGCATATGAGCGGCAGTTCGATAATTTAATTACTTACGAAACAAATTGAATTAAATCGCCAGTTAACGGTTAACCGGGCGACATAACGTTCAATTATCAAAGTTAGAGACTTCAAATCGATTCATCAAGAGCCATCACGATTATGAAGCTGTACAAAATTTCTATATTTTAATTAATTCGAATCATTATGCATACATGTGGAAATTAGTAGAAAGTCCATCAAATGCATAGGTAGAGCGTAACAACTGCCAGCAATTTAATATTCATGCGCGAATATAGCCATCTCTAGTATTTAATACAAATCACCTGCTTGCAGCTTATGAATTGCATTTATTCATTCAGTATAAGGGTTATTTATTACCAAACACAATCAAGTCCCAAAGAAAATGAATAAACCTGTCCATCTGCACCATATGTAAAATTGATTGAAGACGCGGCAAACAATTTCTGAAATATTTAATTAGTCCATGATTTTTTTTTACGATTAACGGTTAATCATTAATCGTATCGTGTAGATAGCTTGAATGTCGTCTGTCATTCTTTGTGAGCTCGCATTTGCTTGCAATCATGATCGATGAGCTTAAATTCGTGTAAAATCATGCAAGCAAGGTGATGATCCATCGATTGTTTTGATTTTAAAAATTAATACATGCATGGTCTTCGAGCGGACATATTCAACTCATCCAATTTAATTAATTAATGCGATAATGACCTAAGGAATTGTATCTCACGCAGGCATGCAAACCGCTGGCAATGGGCCATTTATGTCTAGAGTTCCTCGTGATGCATGGATTGCAGGTTGGGGTACCAATGTTGGAAAAGCAGCCTTGTTCTTAGACGCAGGCAAGGTCACAGCAGGGGCTATCGAGGTTACAGGGGCAGCAGTAGCTGTAACCAGGTTCGATATTGTTGGCATCCGCTGGGAAACTTGAAAAGTTGGTAGGGAAGCTGATTCGGATCGGAGAGCCGTTTGCTGAGGAAAGCTGGAATTCATGGATAAGATGGAAAATAAAAACGTCATTCGCGAGTAATAATATGATATCGATTAATTTATCCTATCCACGTACGTTCAGAAATTAACATTCGGAATCACACCAAGGCAGGAACTTTGGTCGATTTTTCCGAATTAAAATAAAAAATTTAATTTAAATCTCAATTAACGGTTAATGAGTCACAGTTACAAATGATGATTACAGACAATTAAGGTAAACATGCAAACCTGGTCGTTAAACCTTCTCGAGCTTCTGGACGGAGTACATGCCAAACAAAACAGTCGACACATAAAGGAACAGATGGATCACAAATGCACTGTCGATCGGTCCAGTTATGATTTGGGCAGTCTTCGCACTGCTGAATCTTGGGTTTGAAGCTTCCCATACCGTCCGGCCGTTGGATGAATGGTAGATGTGCGTGTGAGACGGTCATTTGATCTTTGAGTCGCAAAAGAGCTAATCCGCCTTGGCTCATGACCAATCCGGCAGGAAGTCGATCCTGAAGTAACAATTGCTGCTGTCGTATTGAATTCTCGCAAATGCTCGGCAAATCTGTAATATATGACCATAAGAAGACGTGTTGTAATAAAGGAAGGAATCGTTCGGTTTCGATGACCTGTCGCTTTTATCGGTGTTCTCGGCAAGCCTGTTATGTTTTGCTGCTGCAGTACTGGCTGCTGAGGCTGCTGAGGCTGTTGTTGCTGGACGTATTGCTGAAGCTGCTGTAATTGTATCTGTAGCTGCAATAGTTGCTGCTGTTGTTGCTGTTGTTGCTGTAGCTGTTGTTGTTGCTGTGGATGTGGCTGTGGTTGTGGCTGTTGTTTTTGATGTGGCTGTGACTGTAGCTGTGGTTGTGGCTGTGGCTGTTGCATATTCAACGCAGATACAGATGTTGTCCCGGATGGTGCTACATCCAATATGACAATAAACTAAATGTTTATGCAGAATCAAAATGTAAATGTTTCAAACAGGCGTTTGCGATGCTAAAGGGCTGAAAATCAACCTCATCCATCGGCAGTGACCTTTTAGCTTTTGCCTGATGGACATAATGCTCTAAAAATAGAATGCAAAGTCATTAATTGGCACTCATCTAGCCCAATCATCAATATATATTGCGTTACATTATGACATCCGAAACCCGATTACGAGATTAGACATAATTTCTGATTAGCTAACCTGTCGTAAGAAACATAATTTAACCTGCCTATGGCTTCCCTGTCCTTCTTACTCTCTCACACTTTTCTTGCAGTTACGGTTATAATTAAGTTTATCAGCGTTCATTATTTTTGTTAAGCGGATCTAAAGCTATTCGGTTAGATTCAAGCTTATAAGTTAACAACCTCAGGTTAAACAGGAGTTGGCCGATTTAAAAAAACTTTAGAAATGAAATAGAATAAACATCACGAAGCGAACTCGTCGACAACGTACCGGAATCGACGATATCATCGGCCACCTTCTTGGATTTCGAACCTTCCTTTATCGATGGGGCTGCGCAGAATAACAGGTTAATTATAGCCGATTCGTAGGTAAAGGTGCAAATGGACTATTGATAATTTGGAAGAAGCGCACGATATTCCATAATGCTTTACGCAGCCAATATATGCTCTCAAAGAAACTTAATGATTTTATTCTTCAGAATAACATTGAAGGAACTTCAAACAGATCGCCCGTCGTTTCTTTTCCTGTGATGCACTCTTGTCGCTTTGCTTCTTGTGAGCTTTTGCATCTGAAGCGTCTGTAAGGAAAACCATGAAGCAGGTTGAGACGACCTTAGTTGATGATGAATCAATTAAATGATCCATTTTCCAATTATCAAACCTTCCTCTGAGCTCAACTCGTGGTCATCGCCATGAGAGCGGGTATGGATGGTTCGCTTTGCCGGGGGCGTTACGGTATTTCCTTCAGGAGTGGCTTCGACGGATGAACGAGTCTTTCGGGTCTGTGATACAGGTGTGATTGGATTTGTTGCAGGCGAAGTTGATTTCGCTGTGGCGAGTGAGGTGGATTTTGCAGTCGTAGGCGTAGTTGATTTCGTTGATGCAGGTGTGGCAGGTATGGCTGGTTTTGTGGCTGGAGTGACTGGTTTTGTGGCTGGAGTGACTGGTTTTGTGGCAGGTATGGCTGGTTTTGTGGCTGGAGTGACTGGTTTTGTGGCTGGAGTGACTGGTTTTGGCGCAGGTATGGCTGGCTTTGAGGCTGGAGTGGCTGGTTTTGAGGCTGATGGTATCTTGCCTTCATCTGAATGCAGGAAAGAGCATGAACTAATTTTCGGTTGAAGGTAAAAGGAGCAATGCTTCATTTATTATGAATCTACATATTGCTGGTTCAGATCCGCGAGAAAAATTCCATGTGAATGAGGCTCAGTGCATAAATGAGATGATTACATGGTTTATTATGGCATGACGTTTTAACTGTTAGAACATGTTGGAAATTAATTATATAAACGGGTTATAGCATCAAACCACTTTTCACAATCAGCTTGCTCTCACTTTTTCTCAATGCCTGCTGCGCAAGCAATGCTTGACGCTTTCTTTCATCATCCGCTTCTTCAGCTTTCCGTCGAGCGGCTTCTCGTGCTTTTTTACTTGCCGCTGGAATCAAAACATTGAGTTCAGGCAATATAAACTAAAGCTGGATGTCGGAATATGGTTAAAAAAGTTGCTCAAACTAATTAGGTTAATCATAATTATAATGTGCGCGGGACAATGTAACTTCGTTAGTATAGTTGATTGCATGGCATCATACTTCATAGCAAACCCTTTTGCTCGTCAGTCATTGATGGACGCCCCCTCTTACTCTTTGGCGGAAGGGTTGTATTATGTTCTACGGGCGAGATTTTTTAATTTTTAATAACATTCTATAAAATCGTCGGTTAATCAATTTGATTATTGAACCAATGCAAAAGTTTGTCATGTGACATACAAAATTAATTTATTAAAAACTGGCATATATATTCATATTGAACAAACGTTTAGCCGCATCGTTCTTTTTGCTTGCCTGGAGGTTAGCCTGCTGACTCGCTGCAAGGAGTGCTATGATCGATTGCAGGAATCTCAAATTAACTTTACAACTAATTATTAAGTCATCGAATGATTGCGATGAACGCATAAACTTTAATCCCCCTTAAACGTCAATAACCGAGCCATCTAAAGTAATTAATACTGAATAGACCTTGAATGCTAAACTGCTAGAATAGCTGAATTTAAATTAAGCATTAATCATAAATGCATCTTTCATATCTCATGTCAAACACTGTGATGCAGCTGGCTTAGGTTTGGGCTCGACATGCGCTGATGGGTCTAAGATCATGGATCATGATTAATAAGCATCGGTAGGTAACCGTTTAAGTAATTGAATAAGATCAAGTTAATGATCATACTAATAATCGGTCTCGGGCAAGAAAACAAAACCTGGAATTCCCAAAAGAATTTCAATTGCGATTTGTTCGTTGTCGGCATTGCTCGCCTGTTCCTCTCTTCGCACTTGCTCCACCTCCCCGAGTTCGTTCCAGCTGCTTCGCTCATTGTCGCTGAACAGTCCCCAAAATACCTCCGAAAACTTGAGCGGTCTTACTGGCCGTACACCTGTTGAAGGAGCGACATGAGAGAATCACCGAATTGACCGGATTAATACTCATATATATTGACAAATACCGGTTAATGCAGGAATAATAATAAATAAATATTATACCTTGCAGGTAAATGTATGGTCCTTAATATTAAGAATGAACCTTCATCCATCGTTGGCAAACCGGTTTTAGACAAGGTGCGAAAATGTTCGCGAAGCGTCTTGCACATGGCGTTCCCTTCCTGACCTTCTTTAACAGTATGCAATAATGGCATGCATGAAAGAAAGTATGAATTAAATCGTAAATATGAAAAGATACCTGAATCGATGAAAACGGAAAATATTCTTGAGACAATATCCTTGTGTGCCGCTGCACATCGAAGGTGCTCCAGCTTTTGCTCTTCGTCGAGCTGGTTCCAAAATAGTTGGCTGTCATCATCCGCATTTTCCCAGATATATTGGGGCAGTCTTGACGTCGAACCAACTTGCGAAACTTGCTCAGGATTGATCGCTCGACGCTTTCCTGACGGAACAAATCGCAATGGGACTAAAAGATAGTCAATTAATCATAAGATTAATTAAATGAATGGGAAAATGTCGCTGATTATAATTACAACAAGTGATAAACTAAAAATATATAATAATAATGATAATATTTTAAACAAGATAAAATAGATCATGACCGACTATTAAAACCTTTTTCTTCAGCGAAGTCCAATACAGATTTAATAATTGACAGATATTTTTCCGTGTCGTCGAGATGGTGTCCTGCATCCATGATGGCTTGCGTGACCACGGCTTTCCTCAAACTGTTCCACTTCTTGCGAAGCTGGTCAGTCAGGGAATCCCAGATATGATCCGGCAGGATCAGCTCGGGAACGGTCCACTTTTGCGGATCTCCTGGATTGCGACAGTGCAGATCAAATTCAAGTGATTAAAATTAAATTCAAGACTACGAACCTTTTCGAGGCTTGGTTCGTCGAGGACGCTCTGCAGCGTACTCGAAATCCTTTGCCGAAGCTGTCCCTGTGCATTGAGAACATTATAAAATCAAGACATGATACCAGCTGAGCGGCAACGGCTCTGTTGATGCAACTATCTAATTTAATTAAATTGATTATTACACGGACGCATAATTCATTGTTTAATTAAATTTTATCCACAATCAATTAAAAGCTGCACTTAAAGTTATTGCCAGGAAACCGTAGAAGAAAGAAATTAAAGGAAATGAAAAGGAAATCAAAATGAGTGAATTAACGGTTATATAACCGGTTAAATATAAACATCTACGCAGATTCTCATTTGATGTTAGAACCTGACGTTGATCTCAGGACGTCATTATCTGTCACGTGTGCCGATGGATCTACAACAATTTAATTGATCGTCGGCATGCCGCGTCAATGCATGGCGTTCATCGATTGACAGGATTGCCAACAATAAATGATTAATATTATTTAACCAGTTATTGTGTACACATATTCTGGTTGATATATTAAGCATAGTAATTATCTCTGACTAAAATAATATCCCAAATTATTTTAATGCACGATTTAACTGGGTAGTAATGATCATCAAACCTTCGACTCCCAAGAGGATTTCCATTGCAATTTGAACATATTGAGTGCCCTGCTCTCCACCCGCTTGCTGAATACGCTCGTTGCGCGCTTGAAGCGGAAGCGCATTCCAGGCGGCGCGCTCCTCTTCGCTGAGCAGTGCGGAATATGCTGGCGGCATGACGCCATCATCCGGTTTAGGCCGTCCTGATTCTATGGACAATGAATAAATTAAATTGAGAAGTATTCAAATTACAATTTCATTGAATTAAAGCATGCTAAAAATCATCATTATATCAGCATGAAAATAATCGTGCGCATGAATACCGACCTTTTGAAATGTTCAGAATCGTCGCTACATATGTCTTGTCCAGGGTCTGATAATACACCTCTCCGTCGGTACCTGTAAATGATGGTGTTTATTTTTAATATCTATAAATATGCAGCGATCGAGCTAAAAGCGAACGCACCTTTGAAGCCAAGCAAGGTCACCAGCTTTTCGTAAACACTGTCATGTGGACTCTTGTTTGCCTCCGCCAATCGCTGCAACTTAGCTCTTTTGTCCAGCTGGTTCCATAGTGTGCGATGGTCCTCGTGAACAACGCGCCAGATGTACACCGGCAGTCTTGTCAGCGATCCAGCATCATCGCTCTGCTGGATTTCTGCAAAGGGATACGAATGAGTTTAATATATATGCGAAGCATCCGCATAATCATTAACCGGTTACCAAAATAATTCAACAGGAACACGAACGACGCTCATGCAAACCATCTTCGATCATAGTGTCACCTCCACCGGCTTCTATCATCCAATCTGGCAATGCACATCAGGCATGCATTCGAAATAAATCTAAACGACTCACAAACTTAAACGTAAACCGGTGAATAATCAATGAAAATAAAATGAAACACGATCAACTCAGGTTGCAAACGGGGGGTGGACTCTGCGCCTTGTTCAAGAGGTTCACCCAGAATTGCACTCTCTACACAATAAATATATCTGTTAATCTATGTCAATCGATGTGACAGAAATAAATCAACAGTTATGACTTCTAATGAACAAACGGTTTCTCTCCCGCTGGCGTACCACTGGTATCTCAAGCTGCGGTGTCTCTTCAATGTGCGTAGACGTTGTTCCACCGGAAGTGTGGTCGATGCCCATTTCCTGATTGTCTTCATCACCATTTAACGGCGATGAAGCTCCTGGCCCACCCGAAGTACCTTGAAAATAATAATAAAATAGTTAAATGGCAATCAGGCATTAAAGAAGCGAACTGCTTGTTGGCTCGTCGATTTCCAAACGCGGAGCAGTTTCTGAAAGCAATTTCAATTATTTTAATTAACGCTGTGGTAATATAATGATTAAACTAACCGGTTATTTAATCATCAGAGTGCAGTGCATAACGTCAATAGACTTATATATAGTTCAAAATTGTGCACTGTGAAATATATAAAACCACTCACCTGCTCCAGTAACCTGGCCGGTCGCAGTCGTGGTGTCGGTGACCCCCACAGTCGCGATAGTCTCTGCAGCCGATTCTACAAAATTAATCGCAGTCATTTTGTCTGGAATGTCATCGCTGTTGCTGCACATTACGAATTAAATTTCATTCGTCATAAACAGTTGTAAAAATTTATCGCAAGCAAACCCTGTGTTGTTGCCGATTGATTGTCTGCCGATGTTGGCTGGACCTCAATTGATTCACTCATGTCGCCTGAAGTAAAGGGCATCATCCATACCATGGAAACAAAGTTCGGTACAGATATGACGTCGTACGTGTGGTGAGGCAATAAAATATTCGAAGATGAAATAAATTTACAGGTATAAGCGATCGTGATCAGAATTATGCAAGCTCGTAACAATGAGACTTGCTGACAGGAATATCATCAATGCACGGGGATTGAAAACATATGCACGAAGAGCGGGAGAAGCGGTGCCGCGGTCCTTTATAGACTTAATTAACACTTTTTTGGAAATTAAATTCGCGGAAGCCATGAAATCACGAGGGAAAGATGCAGAAGCATGATCCAGCGCAGCTTTAATCTGGAGCAACATCAC
>Ga0214208_1000023_pt1 | contig 19151 bp, 6 predicted proteins | sample TroBogEpilimnion_30_FD_153046 | JGI IMG/M metagenome (GOLD analysis project Ga0214208, IMG submission 153046) | Freshwater microbial communities from Trout Bog Lake, WI - 21JUL2009 epilimnion | ecosystem: Environmental > Aquatic > Freshwater > Lake > Epilimnion/Euphotic zone | place: Trout Bog... | reverse complement strand
GATAAGGGGGTCTATTTTCTTCCCTTCTATAGTTGCCACTAGGCCTATTAAAATTCCTAGAGTATCCCTGGTTGTTATTGTTGAAATAACGACCATCAGAAACGTTTCCTCTATTGAAAGCATTTCCATTTCCTGACCTATCGTAACGGGGATTGGAGTAACGGGGTCTATTCTTATAGCAAGATGCAGGCAGGTGCTGCCCATTGCATTGCTGACATCTTTCCCCCCTAGGCTGCATATTTGGGTAGGTGTTACAAACACTATAGTAATGACCAGTTCGTCCACAAAGGAAACAAGCAGGGAGGGAGATTTGTCTCTGATTCATGTCTACATTGTTCTGACTGTATTCAAGAGCCCTAACTTCATTCTGTTTGAATCCGCTCCTGTTTCCACTCTTAAGAGATCTGGCTCCTCTGACTTGAGGCGATCCTTGAGGTGGGAACAAGAGGTTCTTTCCTACATTTCCTTCGACACCCACTGCATTCATCTTAGCTCTCTGAGGTTGTCTAAAGATATTAGGGTTCTGATTCTGGAAGTGGTTCCCTGGCATTCCGCTCTGAACCATAGGCATGTGAGCCATAAAGTTGTTGACAGCTTCAATGTAAATAATAGTGCCTGGCTTCTTGGTATGGAGAAGATCTCCAATCCTGGATGCTGCTTCAGCTTCCATTTTTTCTACACTCATTTGTGCAGTAAAAGCCATTTCAATTGCAGAAGCTGCAGAGGGGAAATGCCGGTGAATCAATTCACGGAAGTCAGAAAGGGTTTTCTGCTCTATAATCTCTTCTCTAAGGTGGGGAGAAAATCGTCTATTGTTTTCCCGGGATCTAAGGCTAGCTATTTGATGCAAGGCTACCCCAACATTCCTAGGTCTCTTGACTATCACTGCTCGGACCTCCTCTTCCACATCAACCAAAGTGTAGCTGGTGTTGGCTTTCTGGATGGATTCCCACAATTTGCAGAAGGAAAGTCCCTTTTCTCTGGCATTGTAAGCAAAAGAATGGGCATATCCTTCAACAAATGCAAGAAGCAGAGCATAGGCAGCTTCAGAGCTAAGCCTATGGTAAGTGATAGTAGTTTCAAGAGATCTGAGGTACTGTCTTAGTGGCCTCACACCCTCATTCTCCAAACTATACTTTTCCTTGTGGGGCATCGTTAGGACTACGCTTTTGAAAATCTTGTCAGTCAAAGGTTCAAAACCGAGGACAGGGCAAGGAATCAAATCGGAGTCACCCGCAGAAGGATGTATTAGAGATTGAACTGCTTTGTTGGCTGCATGCATTGTGTTCTGCTGATAGATCTTAGGGTAATCTACCTGACCTAGTTCTCTAAGTGCTATGTTTACTGCTTGCGGAGAAGAGAAAGGATCATCGACAACCCTTTGAAAGATAGCTTGCATAACCGCAAAGCGTGAGCCAGGGTTAGCAAACTGAGTCTGTGCAAAGCGGCTGCCAAGGATCTGTTCCCTGGTGTTCCCCGTAATACAGTAATCAAAATTGTCAAGTCTCAAGTCATACTTAAATGGATCCACAGTAACTGAACGAGATTCGACATGCATTCCTGGGTTAGGAATTTCTCTAGATGACAGACCAGAGATACCCCTTGCGATACCAAAGGCAGTACCCAAGATGATATCTCTGTCTCTCTGAGTGAGAGAGGGAATAGTTTGAAGAGACTTGACGGTATTTTCGATGAAATTAGAGTCCCTACCCATAATAGGATCCCTTCCCCTAATAATACGGGGCTTATACTGGTAGTCTTGGTAGGTCTCAAAATAGTTAGTGTTGTCCAGACCGGCATCATGGATGCGGGGAGGAACAAGCACCAAATTATCTGAACTTCTCTCTATTTCCTCTATTCTTTCTGGCATATAGCTAATAGGAGTAGAACTCCTTGGGGGAGGGTTGATAGCTAGGTCTTTATTTTCTCTAATTCCCAGGTAAGTGTCGATAGGCCTGACAGAAGGTCTCTTTTTGATGGGCGAGAGGACCCTAGGGTCATACCCATCCTCCCTGAAGTAGGAGTAAAAGATATCTCTCAGGTCTTCGAGACCACCCAGAAGATCTAGAAAATCCTTGTCTTGGATAAGATCCTCAAATTTGTCATCATCGTGAGTACGCCTGAAGCTGCTCCAAAGATGGTCAAGGTCTTTGTATGCAACCAAGGCCCTATCGGGGCCAAAGGCAATCCCAATGATAACAAATCGCACAAGGGATTCAGCATTGTTCTTGTCATCATCGCCTGCGACAGTGTCAAAAACATGTGCCAAACCTTCAATGTACATTTTAAGGACGGCATCAGCAATTTTTCCCATTTGTACCGGTGACAGGAATCGACCATTAAAAAGATTTCTTATAGTAAGATGAATCTTTCTGAAGGCCTCATCATATCCCGTGACAATTAGGAGGCTGTTGTTGAAAACCAATCTATATCCTAGGTCAAGAACCATGTCCCTATGGAAACTAAGAATAATCTTAACGGTATCCCTGTCTTTTCTGCTAATATCTCCATCATCGTCAATTCCGCCATCATCCTCAGAAGAGGGAGATGTTGGTCTTGATCTTGAAGGAGTGCCAGCAAAACTGACTCTTTCTCTACTGGAGGGCCTGCCTCTAATCTGAGTTTGGGAAGGGGGACTATTTTGGTTAAGTTGTCTCAATCGTCGAGCAATATCGTCAAGTTCCTCTTGCTGTTTCCTTCTGGTTTCATCATAAGGATCAGCATGTCCACTCGCCCCTCTAGAGGTAGCTCCACTAGAAAGAAGGTTAGGCATAGAGCCCCTTCCGTCTGAGGACCTCCCTCTAAGGTTGTTAAGTGAAGAGTTAAGACTAGCCATAACTATGCTCTGATACGATTCCGCTTTTGAAAAGAAAAGATAAAAGAAATCTGTCCTACTGTAATTTTTGGCCACGTAGCTGTAGTCGTGAAGTCCGAAGGCCTTCTTTTCTTCTCCCTCTTGCTGGGATAACTTTTTCTAACAGATATCTTACCCGCAATGGGTAAAATACTGAGACCGTTATTTTCCAGTAAAAGGACGAAAAGACTTGTAGAACAATTCTTTTCTTAAGCTAATTTGCTTTTTATTTCGAAGTCTCAGTAAACCACTTACTCAAGGTGATTTTCTGATCCCCCTCTTAAAGTGAAACGACTAAAAATAAAGATGAACTAAGGGTCGCTAACTTTTTTAGAGTTAGTCCTCGGTCCGTCTCTCTTTTAAGTGTTAAACTTAAGAGCTAGGAAAAATGTTTTCCAAAAATCGATTTGATTTAGGAATGATTTATCCTATCGATGAGGAAACCGTAAAACTTTAGAAAAAGATGAAAAAGAGGACCAACTTTTTTAAGAGTTGGGTCTAGTTCGTCTCTTAAGTAAAGTCTTATAAATATAAGAGAGATCCCTAGAATCAATTAAGTTCAAGGAAATCTTACTCCAATATTTTTGACAAAACAACGGCTCGAAGGACCAGTTTTTGATTATGTAAGGCTTTTTGTGAGTTTTTGTTTAGGACTGTATTCGACAAAGACTACCTTAGGTTGCCTTACTATAAACAAAAAGAATGGAGCCAAAGTTTTGTACGGTTTCTCTTTTATTGGAAAATTACAGTAAAAAGTATGATCCAAAAGGTTTTCCGTAACTCTTTGCAAAAAGTATAGGGAAAGGAATGGGGAATGCTCTGGCGAACAATCGTAATTCCCTTTATTCTATTAACACTTGGTGTTAATAGAATAAGCCTTGGATGGTGAAGGCTTCCCTCTTTGCCAATGTAAATTCTTAACAAAAATAGACTAAGTCCCAGACGAGAGTGATCTCGAAAAAAGACTAAGTTTCTTTTAGCTAAAAAAATACAAGTCAAAGTTTTTGTAAAGTGTTGGAAAAAATAGTAAAACTGACCGGTTTAGGGTGAGTTGGTAAAGTTGCGTTGAAAAATAAGACTGTTGGGTTAAATCTGTCTACTGGTGGACTGAAGGGGGTTCTGTCTACTAATAGACTGATGATGATTCAAGGTGGGGCATCCTTTTATAGGGACGCATCCGTTTTGTTTCATCATTAGTCCGTTTTGGGCGGGAAAATGCTGAATTTGGCATTTGTCGTTAGACAAATGTCAAATTCCTAAACTATTGCGCTAACTAAACTATTGACGGACAAAATATACTCTAATTTTAAGAAAGACAGGTAAAAATGGTTTCGGCGGCGTAAGGACGCCATCTGGTGACCATTTTGCTAGACTGATCAGAGAATAGACAGGTAAAATAAGATCGGTAACGCTCGAACGTCATCTGGTGGCCAAATTCTGAACTATTTCCTTTTTGGGAAGGAAAACTTTGTGAAAAGTTTTCCTGACCAAATTGGAGACAGGTGAAATGGTTCATTTGACATTTTTACGTTGTTGACCATTTTAGCTACTAAAATCTATGACAGAAAAAGTGAAATGGTTTCTGCAGCGACGGGACGCCGTCTGGTGGCCATTTCCTAAACTAACTTAAAAGAGTAAAATGGATTAGGCGACGATGAGACGCCGTCTAGTGGCCATTTTCTAAACTAACTTAAAATTGATGACAGAAAGAGTGAAATGGGTTAGGCGACGATGAGACGCCGTCTAGTGGCCATTTTCTGAACTAACTTAACGAGAAATTCTTATACTATCCTTATTTAGAGAGTTCCTAGCTAATCTAACCTTAACTTAACCTATTTGACTAACTTAACCTAGCTTAATTGGGAAGTTCTATCTCTAGTTCTAATGACAATCTTCTAAAGAGTCAAATTACTCAAAAGGTCGCTAAAAAAAAGCTTTACATATTATTCTACCCCTCTCAAAAAGTTTTGACAGGAAATAGATAAAAGTTGACCTCTTGGGCAATTTTTCTCTGTTGAAGTGTCAAAATAACCCTTTGTCTTTTGCATTTTTACAAAGAGTTTTGGGTAGGAAAAGAGTGAGAAAACGAGTTATGTTGCCATAACCTGCCTAAACACTTTTTTCCCCTCGTGGATCATGAATGAAATGAAGGAAAATACAATGGTGATAGGAAAGAAGAATGTCAGGAATAGACAAATATCACCATATGTACGTAAAAACCCTTTGGGAAAATTTTCCATACTTAAACATTTGGATATTCCTGGCACTGGATAATTTACGGATGAAATCCAAGCAACAAAGAGTTTTTTAGGCTCCGTATTACTTGTCTTTCATTTACAATGCGGTGCGTAATCACAAGTGTGACTGACCAAAGAAATAATACAATGTTTGGAAGAGAACAATTCTAATGGCAAAAACTTCTTTGTATAAGAGTTCTATAGCCTAAAAAGGCATTAAGAATCTTTCCAGAGAATTTTTTGTTGAAGATATTAGTCCATTATTTTTGTAAAACACTTTCTTCTGATGTCTGTTTTCAAGAAATATGGAGAAGAAGCAAAAGGTTTTTCAAGATTTCTTTCCTAATCTGCTCCACGTTTGTGAAGGTAAGCCAAAAATTTCCTTTTCTATCCTTACATCATGTCTAAAGAATTTGATGTCCAATGGTCATAATGAAAACATATTCTCATTTGTGTAATCAAGTTGTCCTATTCTATGTCTATTGGTGATGAGTAAAAGATTTTCATACCTTACCATTGCCTTATATCTTGAATTTAATCAAAAAAATGAGGTATTCTCCTTTTATGTTTTTCTTAAGAACTTTTCTATGATCCCAATCTTTCTCATTCCTTAAAAGAAGCATCTTTTTAGATAAGTGAGCCTTAAGAAATGCTGGATACCACTCACTTAGTTAAAAGCAAGGAAACAGCCTCCTTAAAGAAAGAAAAAGGTTTGACCCTTTTTGTCTTAGATCCATGTTAGCCGCAACACACCGTTTATAGGTGGGGGTACACGGTTCCCATCACAAATCTTAAAAGAATTTTCTAGTGTTCTGAGTTTTTTACGATCATTTTTGTGTTCTTTTTTGAACATATAAAGAATATTCCGTATTTTCTTTCAGGTTCTCAAAGATAATAAGGATTGGGGAAGGTTCTAAAAATAATTTCTTCATCTTTGCCTTATTCATATTTCATAAAACTTGATTTTTGTAAATAAGAAATATGCTCAAAAGAGGACCATTTTCTTTCATTTCTTATGAACTAGTAAAGGAATCTAAAGGAATTATTTTCAGTGCTAAAATTGCGTCCTTTTTTACGGGCTTTGAGGGCCGTAAGAGGGTTGTTTTTACTTTACTTTTACGGGCTTTGAGGGCCGTAAAAAAGAATCTTAATTCTTCTCCATGTTCTTTATCCAGACTTTACTTGGAAAGGTTTTTAAAATAAGGGACCATACCTTCGACCACTAGTTACAAGTTTGAGTTCTAAATCATGTCTTCTTTTCTCGACGTCGTCGGCCGTCTTCATTCCAGGGTGAAGTGCGTCGTCTTCTGATAAATACAATTCCATTTCCGGGTATTGAAGTTCAATGCGGTTCATGAAGGTGTTCTTGAGGGTTTCAAATCGAAAATCAAGTCGTTCAAGCAAAGAAGGGAGATTGTTGGGTTTGTCTTCCTGTTCAATCTTGTCCTTGTAAGCCTGTTGCTGATTGATTGCGATCTGATAAAGAGCAGGGTTGCTCTCTTCGTTGAAGTCGTAGTCTTGTAGCATTCTGAGGATGGTTTCGTATTTGAAGAGGGTTTCATCCATGGTACGTTGACGTGCTTTTTCGAAGTAGAGTTTTGGAAGAAATGTAGAATCTCGTGTAGGCTGGCTTCTCTGTTGGTTGAGGGCTCTCTGCTCCTTCAGGTAGTAAGAGACGAGCAGGGAGAAGGGGAGATCTGACGGATTACGGGTCAGACTCGGGAAATGTCCGTATTTATGTAGTTCTTGTTCGGTGAAGTTCACTGTTCGGTCCAGTCGATTCTTGTGGGAGAGGTCAAAGAATTGGACCTGGCCTTTGCTGAAGGCGTATCTTGCTCCTTTGGTGAGGCTTTGGAGAAGATCCATGCTGGTAGTCCTATACTGATATAGGAAGTCGATGTATGCCCGGAATTGTTCCTGTTGTTTCGTCTTCTTGGCTGCGTCAGGTCCTTCTGCTGGCTGTTCAGGGGTCTGGTAGAGGACAAGCTGAGTGATGTTGTTTTCGAATTCTTTGATAAGGGTCCATTGTGCGATCAAAGCATCCATAGGGCCTGGTCCTCCTGTCAGTTCCAAAGATTTAGCGATGCGTCCGTCCTTGATGCGGTTCTCCAAGTTTTGAACAACAGAACGTACTTTGGGTGCAATTCTGTGTACAAGTGAGATGTCGGGTTGAATTGCCTGCTGTCGTGTTTTAAGAAAAACACACAGATTTCGGAGATTCTGAAGATAAAAGACAATCTTCTGTTTCTCCTTGAGGTGTTCTGCGAGTTTCTGGAGTCCTGGTGTGATGATCCAGTGAGGTGGAGCCTTCTTCACGGTCTTGCCCATGGGGTAGGCTTCCTCTATTTGTTGTTCGATGTGGTATGCTTCTTCCAAGTATTTGATGAGAGGCTTCCTGACGAGATGGCTGTAGGTTTCATCAGGATATTTGTTGATGTTCTGTTCCTCTTTTTGGAAGAATTTTAGATGGTCGTTGTTCAGGAATTGAAGAATAAGATGACTGGTTGAGACGTCCTTGGGGACAAAACCAAGTTTGGTAATGTCAGCCTCACAGTCAATAAGAAGTGAGACCACATGGCACACTTCTTCTAGCTTCTGGTCGCAGAAAGTCCGAATTTCTTTGAAGGTCTCTGCGTATTCTGAGTCCTGATTCTCCGAATACACGGAAGGCCAAGCATCAAGACTTTCCTTGCTTGCGTTTAGGTGTTGTTTAGCAAGCCTGATGGTGAAGATTCTCTTCTCGGCGAGTTGTAGGATGTTTTTGTTTTCGTCCTTCAGGTTGGTGGTGATGGCGTAGGGGTCATTCGAAGAGGGTTGGATCACGTTTTCAAGATTCTCTCCTGTGAGTTGTAGGAAGAGAGAAGTGATGAATCCGTGTTTGCGGTACAGAAGAAAGATGGGACTGTTGGTGTCGATCCTTTCTTTGTCCTGTTGCAGCGATTTCCAAAAGTCTTGGAATTCCTTTTTCTTCTTGAAGGTTGGGCAGTTAACGATGAGATGGTCTTGTTCACAATGGAAACAACAAGGTTGCGGGGGGATCTGGTGAGATCGCAGTTTTGATGGATGAGGTCTGCCCCGATGGCCTTTTGCTCCTTTGTGATGATGAGGATGTCCCTGATGGTGATGGGATCTGGTGTTCTGATGGCGTTCCAGGTTGGCGGGGCGCTCTCGTCCTTGTTGAGATGTTACGGAAGGTGCGGAAGCGTCTAGCCGTCTAACCTTAGTTTCTGTCTCGTTCGGGGTCTTAGAGTTGCGGGATGGAATGTTGTTCTCTAAACCTACTCCTTGCGAGTGATTAGGATATGCATCCTGTAGACTTCCTTGGAGGTTTCCGGGTGTCATGGAAGTATGTTCCTCTCGAGGTTGTCCGCTGGACCTATCCTGGGTCTTATTCATGATCACTCAGAGCAAGTAGGGTGGAAAGGGGATTAGGAAACTTTTTGCAAAAGAGAACAGAAACAACTTATTTAGCTAAAATTCTACAAGTTTTCTTTTTCTGGAAAAGAAAGAAGAAGAGTATTAAAAGGTTGTCTTTGGGAATAACAAGCCTCAGCCTGTCATTGCACGAAAAACAGCTTTGTGGTAAAGCCTTATTCTAATACTCTCTAAGGTCTTAATCTACAATTTCTGATATCTGATTTTTTCAATAGCGGATTCGGATTTCGGGAATGAAGAATCTTTTTCCAATATGATCTTGGGGTCTTAAAGGAAAAAGATCAGGTCTGTCTCAGAAAGTATGAAGCATACCAGTCTGAGAATGCACATATAGAAGCAAGAGCTTATACATGAGCATAGGCCAAGGAGCACTAATCTCCTCGTCCTCTTACCTAAGAAATGCTAAGGGCTCTGATCTCCTAAACATAAAAAAGGTGAAGGGTTGTCTACGGGCACAGGAGCTCTGAATCTCCCCCCAAAAGTTAAGAAGAAGGCTAGTCCTTGGTCTTAACCCGAATAGCTACAGGGAACTATCCGTAAGTACGGGAAAACTGAGTGAAAAAGACTTTCGTCTCTCCCACCTAGTTGGTCTAAGGATTGAAGCAATCCCTAGTGCTAAAAGTTTTTCTTCTAGCAACCTCCCCAGGGATAAGTTAACGTCTTAACCCTCCCCAGTACCTCAAGAGCTTCAGGATTCTTCTTTGAAACACAAAGTCTGATCTTCCTTATTTTAAATTTTCCTTTTAATGCAGTGAAGGGGATAATCTTTTTCTTTACCCTAAGATCAGGAAGGTTAGGGGAAAAACTTAGACTCAGAGTGATTAAATTTCATCCACTTTTCAGTGTCCCTTTAACCCTTGAGTATTTGGTTTTACAGGATTTCTCCTAACTAAGTCTCTCTCTGGTTTTCCTGGGCTTTTGGATAAGGAAAAGAAAATCCCCATTAAGGTCTTTTCAGGTGTTTACTAATTTTCTTAAAGAATTTCTTCCTTCGTGTTTCTAGGAATTACTCCCTATTCTTGCAGGTTGTGTCTAAAAAGTTGTCTTAGTTGTCTTGGTGTCTAGTGTCTAAAAGAGGATTTAAAAAGTCTAAAACTACGAGTCTATAAGTATCTATAGTTTCTTGCTTTACCTATGATAATCTTATAGTAGATGGAAAAACTCATAGTAATGGTATCGATATCTCTCTCAGCGAAGCTTGGAATCTACCGAAAGGTTCACCTACTAGGAGAATCTAAAGATAGGAGAAACTTTGTCTCCCTTCTTCGAGGTGAAGAAGAGATTAGGTCTGGGATCTCGACTACTTTGTGATAAATCCTAGCGACAGGCAGAAAAGATGGAATGGGTGTCTAATGGTCTTAATGTTGTCTAGAAGAATGAAAGCTAAGTGTGCATAGGAACATATCAATAATGCCCCAAGATGAAAATAAGAGAGTGATAGAGACGGAACAGACAAGAAAGAAAGGGATCCCCAATGCAGTACGTATATGTCCCTCATGCCTAGCCTTCCCAGGGTGCGCAATGTGTCTAAGAAAGGTGTAGTCCAGAAATACTACGTTCAGAGTGGAGAGAGAGTGAAACCTTTCCCATAAATTCTTCGCTTTTTTGGCAAGAACACTTAGGGGAGGAAAGAGAAAATGAATCCTCTTTCCTACTTGAAGGATAGGGAACCTTCAAAAACCTTCAAGAATTTCTTCAAGAGAGGTAGAAACACATGTTTTTGAGGGAACATCTTCAGTTTTTGCAAACGTCAGACAGTTTTTCAGAACCTCCATGGTCCCTGTTTCTCATGAGTCCAATCTTGCTGATTTTTATGCTTTATGAGTAAGAATTCATGCTTGGGAACATCTTCTGTTTTTCCATGATTGCTCATTTCTAAACTTCAGACAGTATTTCAAAACCTGGCATGAACCCTAGGCTCACTCGGTGTCTAATCTGTTTTAACTTCCCCTCTCCATTGTTTCCTTTGGAAAGAAGAAGCTACACCAGAACTATTTTCACGAACACAACATGGTTTTTTCCATGATAAGGGGCAAGGATGTTAAAGAATGCCTTCCTTTCACGTGTCCGATTTTTCCCTAAGACTTCTAAAAGAGATATCCATCCGTACAAAGAGTGTCTCACTTCTTTAGGAAAGACTACTCCCTAAAGAGGTGTCTATGTCTATGTCTATGGGCCATACTCTAATGAGGTCTTTAAGAAGTAATACCTAACGTCTTAGAAACTACTCTTGAAATAACCTCCCCTACCTCTAATCTAAAAAGGTTCTCCCAAAAAATACCGTCCAGTTCTTGTGTAAGATGCTGGGTTCTTCTCTGAAAGAGACACCTTTTCTTCTCCTGAAATCCGCGTATGAAAAAGGCGAGCAAAATCCTACTTTGTTTTTGATCTTTGTAGACTCTCTTTTCTATGGAATGTCCCGTTTCTAGGAAACCTATTATGGACTCGTTCCAAAAGAGGGTCTGATTAACCTACCTATCTCTCTAATTTCTTTTAATTCTAGTACTTGCCTTGTATTAATCCTCACAACCGGGTACTTCTTCTTATTCTGTATGAAATCTCTTCAACTTTTTCAGCAAAGATCAGTAAGTTTCTTTAGGGATTAGCTTATTTTACTTATTCAGTTTTATCCTTAGGTCTTCATGTTCCTGGTCTTTCTCAATAACTACTGGCGAGTCTCAAACATGTACGCCCTCTCATCACTGAGTCCAATCAAGAACATGAGGATTTTCAGGAGTTTTCCTACTTTCTGAACTTCTAAGCTGTTCCCTATTGATTCTTTCTGGCCTTTGTAGGAATTTTCACAGGGTCTCAAAGATTTAGCTTGTTACTTAAAGTATCTCGATGACTGCTCTATTGTACAAGTGAACCAGCTTAATTTAAGAGTTCCAAGAGTTCTCAAAAATCAGGCCTGTTACTTGAAGTATCTCGACGTCACATTGTACGGCAATCCAGCCTCATCTATGAGTCCTTGCTATATTCCTTTATCTGAATAAGCCTACAAGTTTCAGGAATAAGTTTTTCTGCGGGGTGATGATTGTCTATACCTAGCTTTTCCTAAAATCTTTTGAAAGAATACCTACTGTAAAGACTCATAACTATCTAAACATTCTAAAAGATCAAAAACAGTCCTTATTCTAAAATCTAAAAAGGGTTGAGTCTTACTTGGACAAACATTTCCTTATGTCTCTGTAGGTGGTGTAGAGACCATAAGATGTCTTAGTCTAGAGAAAAGTGACATACTGCTAGGCAGTCTTACTTACATGTCTCGATCTCTAGATTCCTGGGGTGTACGCCAATGTCTGATAGGACTGAAACAAACTTCAAATGTCACTCGGTTAATTGTCATGATACCAAATTTTAATCATCCTTTTTCATGCTTCTTTTCCCATTGCTTTAGGTGTTGTAGCTATTTTGAAAATAAGGGTTCATAACTCAAGTGTACTCAAATCATGATCATTTAGTGCAAAAAGAGAGAAAGTTTACAGTTGATAGAGATAGAAACAGAGATGGAGTGTGTTTTTCAAGTCAGTTTGTCTAGATTGGCTTTTCAAGGAAAGTTTTCAAAATCGAAGTCTTCTTGCTGCAGGGAGTTTTCTTCTTTTTGGAGTTCTGCCTTGAAAAGTCTCGGGGTCGTAGGCCACTGCTTCTGCCTGGCAATCTTCTATTCCAGAGTCTTCTTCGTCTGATGGAGGTGGAGAAATTCCAGGTGAAGTATAGGGGCTGATGTTGTCGGTGTTCGGTGTTCGTGGTAACTGTACTGCCAGAGGTGTTGATTGGTCTTCAGTTCTTCTTGCAGATGGTGGGGTGAATGATACAGGATGTAGAAAGTAGGATGATGGGAGAAAGAAAGGCACAAGCGGTGTGTCCCTTCTTTCTGTTTCTACAGGTTGCACCAAGAACTTGAGGAGTGGTTCCAATTGGTGTGTCTTCATGAGTGCCATGCCTCCTAAGGCTTGTTTCAATGCGGGGATTTTGAAGAGTCTGTAGATTTCGGGTGCTCGGCGGTCCACAAGAATGTCTTTGTTCAAGTCCAGAAATGCGAGGACCAGAAAGTAGAGTCTTCTGAAGCGGAAAGTGTTCCTTTGTGCATCTTCTTCGCTCAATCCGGGTATTGATCTGATGATTCCGAGCATGAAGGTGGAGATCCGGTACATGCTGTTTTCATCGAAGCTGGGGTTCTTGAGTGCTTCAGCTCTTTTGGCTTGGTTCATCAGGGCGGTGTAATGATTCCAAGGTAAAGAGGAGATGGTGAAGCTGGCTTGCATAGCATTCACTGCAGGTTGAAGAGATGAGATGGTGTTGACTACCGAGTTGTTGTAGTAGTCGCTGATTGCAAATGTTCCGTTTGGCATGAAATATTTGCATTGGCAAAACTGTTTCTCAGCACAAGGTGATGGTCCTTGGTGACAATTCAGATTTGCAGAGTTCAGCTGTTTGGTGATGTAGGTCATCAAATCGGTGATGTCGAGGACGGAGGTACCCAGAGCTTCTTCCAGCTTATCATTGCAAATAATAAGCCTTGGATTCTGGGGGTCATAAAAATGACCGTTATCGATGATCGCGTAGATGGCTTGGATGAGTTGAAAGCAGGTGGTTTCAGAGGTGTCCTCTCTGAAACATTGCGGCAATCTGAGTGCTAGGTAGCGTCTCAGTGGAGATCCTTCTTTAAACTGAACTACTTTGAAATAGTCTCTTCCCAGTTCTCGGAAGAATCTCTTATGCCTGAAGGAGAAGATCTTCTTGAGGTTGATGAATTTTCCATTTTCGTCTTCTTCTCGGAAGTAGGCTTCCAGTAGCACATCTTTTTGGAAGGTGTAGATGTGCATTGCAAGAAAGTAATGGAAACTTTGATGCATGAAGGTGAAAGGGCATTTTGGTCTATTGTTCAGGGCCTCTTTCACTGCAGGAAGTTGTAGATTTTCGAAGGTGGCGATGAATTTTCCTAGTTGAATCTGAAGAGTTAAAGTTGTCGTCTTCTTCTTTTCTTCTTCTTGGAGGATTTTGTTGAAGGAGTGATGAATTTGACGATATGGACATCTTTTTTCAGATTGTAGTTCCACGCCTGACTGGATACCCAGCTTAACCATAGGTCCAAAGGTGTAGCCTATGCTTGAAGTAAGGGTAGACCGAGCTTCAGGTGTGTCACCAACAACCTGCTTGATGTGAGACTGTAAGTCTCTCACCAAGGTCAATCTGTCCGGCTCTTCTGATGGTTTGCGGATTTCTTCCCAAATGTTGTTGAAGTTGGACATCTTCTTCTTTTTTGGTGGTGTTGTGGTGTCTTCTTGTTTTGATTCCAGAATGGTTATTCGAGTCCTTAACCATTTGTTTTTATAGCCAATTTTCCTTTTTGTTTTTCCTTTTTCCGTTTTCGTTTTTGTTTGACAATTTCTTACCTGGCCAATCTTTTTGTGGTAAGAGAGAGAGAAAAAGGAAGAGAGAGAGAGAAAGGAGAAATTGTGGAAGAAAGAGATGTCTACCATACTTTACCGTTTTTGCGCATGTTTTACATTTTAAGATAAAATATGTAAGAGTTATTCATAAGTATGAATTATCTTCATGACTTAGTCGTATCTTTTACTTTTCATCTTAAGATGTTTCTCAGATAAGACAAGAAAGCGATTTCTTCAACAAAAGCGTCATTACTTTTTTACGTATTTTCCTCTTAGTTTTCTAGTTAAAAATGTAAAGCTTTTCTTGTTGATTAAAACGAATTCTTTATGTCTTTTCCAAGTGTTTGTTTTCTTTCTGTAAAATTTCGTTTCCCTTGGCGTTACATTTTCTCATTTTTCCTTAGCATTTTTATTTTCTACTTTTTCTAATCTATGGGTGGGGACAGGTGACGGATTTTTGACCATTTATAAAGGGTCGTTCCTACCTTAACCTATTCATTTCTTATTTGAGATTCTACCAGATACATTCATCATGGGAGACGATCTCAGCAAAGAACGAAGAATCACCCTAACTTCTTGTCTAGGAGGAGAGAAAGAAGAAGAAGAAGAAGAGTATGTCACATGTGGATGTGGCTATCCAAATGGTCATCCTCCTCGAAATCCTCTTAATCTTAGAGACCTAACTGCTAGCTCTTTGGACAGTAGAAGACTGGAAAGAGTTAATGCTATGGATCTGGACCCACCGTTTCTGGTTCAGAAAAGGATCATGGTCGAGATCTTACTATCTGCCTACAATAACTTGTGCAACAGAGTGAATGTTCCTTTTTCAGAGGAACCTCTGTTCGAGAAGCTGGAGCTACTTATCACTACTCAAAGGATGGAACTTCTGAGCCTGGAGACAAGCACCCTGAGGCCCTTGACTCCTAAGCCTGCAGAAACTCAAGATTCGATCATCTCAACCAACCCTGGGGGTATGGCATTGCCTGGCCATATTCTTCCCATGGAAGTTCGAGCGCAAATACATTGAGGAGAATTCCATCCCTTCCTTATTCTAATGTTAGACGGATTCAATAAATCTACTTGACAGACCGAATAAAACTACGCCTAAACATTATTTTCTAGTGTGTTTGATTTCTTTATAAGGTTTTGGGTTTTTCCTACATATTCGTAATTTTTCCTTTCTTAGTCTAGTCTGATAGTCCTAATTTTTTGTCACAAGCATTTTTATAAAAGTTTTTCATACTGTACTCTTCTTTTCGATAATGCAATATGTCTTTTTCAGTTTGTTTCTGAATTTCTAAATGCGTTATAGAATGTCTGAGTATTTCTGAAGAATTTTTATAGTATTTTACTTGTAAGTTTTGCTAGAGATTTCCTTTTTATTAGATAGATTTCTTTCTTTTTCAATTATCTCGAACTCATTTTTTGTTATTTTCCTTCATGAAAACTTTTTATGACAAATTCCTTAAAGTCAAGCTTGTTACTTAAAAGTATCTCGATGACTACTCTATGTATAGTGGACCAGCTTAATTTAAAGGGTTCCCGAAAGTTCCCAAGAAGTCAAGCTTGTTACTAAAAAGTATCTCGACGCCACGTATACGGCAGTCCAGCTTTACTTTTAAGAATATGTCGAAGTAATCGTCAAGAAAGTAACTAAATGTGTTCAAGAAGTTGTTGACAAAGAATGTGAGATCATCTTTTATAAAAAGTTACTTCTAGTAAAACAACTCAATAAATATAAATCCTTTCCATCTATATTGGTAACTTATTTAATTTTTAGAATTTCTGTGAGTTAAACATTGATTTCTTCTTATCGATTTCTCCATTTATCCTTAGTGAACAACAAAAGATGAGTCTCAAACATGTACACCTGTTTGTTGCTCGGATAAACTTTTAAAATGTCAAAGGGTTCAGGAAATACAGATCAACAAGTTTCTTATGAGTTTTAGCCTGTTACATTAAAGTATCTCGATGACTGCTCTATTGTACAAGTGAACCAGCTTCGTTTAAGAGTTCCCGAAAGTTCTCAAAAACTAGGCTTGTTACTTTAGAGTATCTCGGCGTCACGTTGTACGGCAGTCCAGCCGAACTCATAAGTAACTGTTTTACTGCAATTTTTGAATTTTAAATAAATTTACCTAATCTAGTACCCCTTTTGAAAAAAAAAATGGAACGAAAAAGAAAAAATTTGCAGTAAAAATAATCAAAAAATGTTAACCAGTTCTTGATTATGGTATTGAAGTAAATGCCAATTTTTGATTTTAAAGTTAAATTTACTATTTGCGGGGTGAAAACCAGTTTTTGATTGTGTTTGATTATGTAAGGGAAATGCCATATTTAAAATACTTTTGTCAGAAATAGAAACATTTTGAAACTTTCTGAGTAACATTCTGATGAATAGAATTTTTAAGACTTCAACTAGAACCCACTCTACAATTTCTTTTTGCAAAACCTTATCAATTACAAAAGTTGCATGAAAAAGTACAAAACTTTCTTAAAAAGTCTTGTTCTTTGGATGATAAAAAGTTTGGGTATGACAAGTAACTGTCTTATTGTGTTCCAATACGACAGCTGAGTGAATTTGAGATTTGTAAACCGAAAAGACAATAGCTACTCCAAAAAGTAACAGGATAATGCAGATACATTGAGTAAGACTTGAGAGACAATCCGAAAATCCTTCCCAACCGCTATCTACGTTCCTATCAATTCTAGAGGGGCTATTGGGGTCTATCAATTCATAAGGTGGGGCCGATTCAATGAATGCATCTTGTTCTCTAAAAGAGACTACAAAATTTTCAGAATTGGTCACACCTACAGAATTATCCTTAGGCACATTGTCTTGGTTTAGAGGATATAGAGAAACTTCAGAACCGAGTTCGCCAATGTAAATTCTAACTAATTCTGAAAAACCTAGCTTTATAAACGGTGCGTCACCTTTCCAATACATTTTGTAACGGTAGGTGTTCAGAAAATTATGTCCAAGGATTACGTCATAATCATTGTCCACAACACTGAATGGCACTTGTCTAATAATGCAATTGTTTTCCAAAATAAAGTCTAAATAAACTCTTTCAGTAATATTCCCTATTAATTTAGGGTTTACTCCTGTCATAGAGCTATTGGTTTTCACGGTTTTGAATTTCAATACTTTTCTAAGTTTATCGACAACGTGTTTTCCAATGCAACAGCCAACAGATCCAGTATCAATAAGACCTGCTCTAAGTACCTTATCTTGAAACCCAATTTTGATATAATATCTTAAGTCTACAAGAGGTATCCTAGTTACAATAGTCCTAGATACTAATTTGTTGCTGTCTACTTTTACGATCTCGAACAGGGGCGAAGCCTGAACGAGTCCAGGGAAATAGTCAGGTGAAGAGGGTTCAGGCCTTTTCCTCCTTCTGCCTCTCTCCCTTATATAACCCTGACTGGAATAAGCTTCCTCTATGTCTGATTCAAGGTCACTAACATAGTTATTCACTTTGTTAGCGAAAACCCAAGGATCAGGAGGCTTCCAGTTTTCCTTCTCTACTTTTTCTACTTTCCTCAAACTGTCTAACAGTTTCTCCTTCTCTAAGTGTTTCTTTTGCATAAAGTCTTTAAATTCTGCTCTGAGTCTCATGTTGAAACGATTTGATCTTGTAGGACAAACCCGGACAAGATTTGCAGAAAATGTCTTTGGAGTAAGATAGACTCTTTTCTTTGGTTTTTTAGGCCAAAGTCTCCAAATCAATTGCCTACAATACTGCCCTACCCATGGCAAATAGAGGTAAATAACTGGTATAAACATAGATGCCACTGGTATATTGGTAGGAGGATTGAGTATCAAGGACAATGTGAAAAATGACAACCAAATGTATTGTAAAAAGTACTTTGATTTAACAAACTTCTGGCCTACTAGAAGCAAAATTCGTGACAAAATAGTAAAGGGAGCATTCTCAGCCCTTACTTCTTTTGTTTCAGGAATTTCAGTTTCTGATTCAGCGAAAAGTCCCGCTAGGTCGGTCATTACAGACTCATTACTTTCAGTTACTGAGGTTTCTGACTGATCTGAATCATAATCAGAAAGGCTCTCAACTTCTTGTATTGTTTCTGGAATGGCCGCTCCTTTGCGTATCAAATTTTGATCTAATAAACCTTTTTCCTTAAAAAGGTTATACATTTGCATTTCTGTTTCCGTTATCGTTAACGAGGACGGATAAATGCAATCTGACCTAGTGCCATCATAATTGTAAGCTACATATTCTTCATTGTCATCCTTGATTCCATCCAAGTCCATTTCAACATTACTTCTGGTGTAAATGTCAAAAAGGTCTGGAGGGTAGTACTCAAAACTTTCAGCCAATAAGGGGTTGTCGTCGAAGACTGATTGTTGGTACTCCAAAGGATTAGTTTTTCGGAGGTAGCTTCTTTGTGCTCTTAAAGTACTAGAAGTGGTAGGGTGACTGTTGTCATAGCCATACTCTTCTACAGAAGGATCATAAAATAGATCTGGAGGTACAAAAGAAGCTGCCTCTGAGCTACTTTCAGACTCAGTATAGTCTGAATATCCTTCTTCATAAGAGCAATCATCGTTTAAATCGGAATACCTATCTTCTCTTTCAATTTGTGTGTTAGGTAAGGACCTAATAGCACAGATTGGAGAGAGTTTCTTGTCTCTTTGATTTGAAACTTTGGAAACGAATTTCGAAAAAGTTTCATTTCTAAGGCAACAAGAATATAGGTACCCGACAACATAACTAAAATAATCTACAAGGGTTTCGCCTTTCTTCATTACGTTAAGTAATAAAAAAAGGTACAGGATCAATAGTTCAAAATTCAAACCGATAAAAAGATAGGGCTTTTGTTTAAGTCACTACTTATTTACCAGAAAATCTAGTCTATTGGGGAAGTTCCTGGATGGGAATCCCTTGGTTGCTAGCTTTGCTAATCTCTTGAACCAATTGAGTGGCAACTTCATTGTTGGCATTCAAACCTTCTTGCTGGTCTGCGCTATATGGACGGGGCTGGTCTCTAGGGTAATAAGGGGGTCTATTTTCTTCCCTTCTATAGTTGCCACTAGGCCTATTAAAATTCCTAGAATATCCCTGGTTGTTATTGTTGAAATAACGACCATCAGAAACGTTTCCTCTATTGAAAGCATTTCCTTCTCCTGACCTATCATAACGGGGATTGGAGTAACGGGGCCTATTCCTATAGCAAGATGCAGGCAGGTGCTGCCCATTGCAT
>Ga0214208_1000018_pt1 | contig 21184 bp, 8 predicted proteins | sample TroBogEpilimnion_30_FD_153046 | JGI IMG/M metagenome (GOLD analysis project Ga0214208, IMG submission 153046) | Freshwater microbial communities from Trout Bog Lake, WI - 21JUL2009 epilimnion | ecosystem: Environmental > Aquatic > Freshwater > Lake > Epilimnion/Euphotic zone | place: Trout Bog... | reverse complement strand
TGTTCGTTACCAACTATTGACAATTTATGCTGGGATGTCAGGATTATTAGATCAAGTCGATGTTAAACTCATTAATATTGCTGAGCGCCTTATTAAAATCTTTGCGTTATTAAATCCTTTTGTTTTCTGCCAATTACCAACCACAAAAATTGCTAATGTATCGGATAAAATGATGTTACCAAGAATGCACCATTTTCTACGACAATTAATACTCTTATTAAATGGGTTGACTGAAATAAATGCATCTTATATTCTCGTATTAGCCTATTTAATCCAACAACCTCATGAATTTTGGGGTTGTGTGGAATTACTTAAACAATAAACGAGAAGCTTATATAGGATAGGATAAAACCGTTTTCGGGATTCTGTAGACTTTCTTTGGTGACAAAAATGCGCCTTTCCTCTTAAAGGCCTTCCGACCCAGAAACAAGAATTATTATCCTGTAAGCTTTTTTTGGGGCCGGAAGGTCTTTTTAAGTTTATTTCCGAGCCGCAAAAGTTTAATAGAATAAAAGTAACGAAATCATTGGTGTAAGAATGCTTGTTAAAATAAGAGGCATAAACAAAACAAAAAAGGCTAATATAAGATTAAGAATAAAAAGTGTGAAAAAAAGCATAATGTGATAACCTGTTTCTCGGCGGATCTGTCCGAAATAATTTTGCAGCCGATAATACGAACGGTATACAGGAGCTTTACCTAAAGGTATCAATAGAGAATACCCAGAGGTCTCAAAAAGCATTAGCTTTACTAAGCGCAAATATAAGTAGGCACTAAATACAATTAAAAGTACAAGTAAAAGTACCATTTTTGGTGAGTTTAAATCAATTATTGCAGCTAAGGCGAAGAGCTTAGTAAAAAACCCTGCAAAAGGAGGAAACCCCGCATACGAAAAAAGAGGAATAACAAAAAAAAGTAAGAAGAAGGCATTTTGGTTGACAATTAATTTTAACTGGTTTAAAAAGATTAGTGACACACCACTTAACTGCCGGGAGATAATTAACAGACTGAAAAAGACAAGATTAGCCCCTAGGTAAAATAAGAGGTATAAAAAAGCTGCAATGTAGCCAAAAAAGGTTCCTGTACCAAAACTGAGAAGAATAAACCCTAAATGCGTAATACCCGTATAGGCAAGAAAACGTTTAATGCGCGTCTGGGAAAAAGCATTAAAACTTCCCCAAAAAACACTGAAGACTCCGACAAAAAGGAAACCCCATAACATAGGAGAAGAGGAAAAGGTCCCTGTAGAAAGAAGCATTTTCGCTAGCATAAATAATTTTAAATTAAGCACAGGTCCTACAATAAGAACAAGCAACGCCGTGAGAAATAACTCGGCCCCTTCATAAACATCAGGGACCCATTGATGCAAAGGCGCGGCTCCTAGTTTTATCAGATACCCAAAAAAGAACATACTTTGGAAAAGCAGGATATTCTCTGTTGTCATGTAAGCTAAAAGAGGGTTTAACGTCCCCAATGCGGAGACATCTAACAGATTGACTGAGGCAAAAAGAGAAAAATAACCACTTGCGGAAAATAATAAGAATGCTACACCAACAGCATTAAAAATAAAATATTTGATTGCCGCTTCCACGGAAAAGAGATTAGCGCCAGACGAGGTCGTTTGTAGCCCGAGTAAAATAATACTACAATAAGCAGCCAATTCCAAGGCTAAAACTAATAAAATAAGGTCGACGGCAATAAGAAAAATTTTAAGACTTAAAAAGATCGTCACCAAAAGAACTGGAAGCTCCAAAGTGTAGCGGAAAGTCTTCTGTGTTTTTTTAAAGTATTCGCCCATTAGAAATAGATAAAAAAGCATTAGCACGTTGAGGAGAAGACCAAACGTCCTCGTCAGCAGATCTTGGCGAATCAAGCCGTGTCCTGGCAGATCGTATAACACAACCAACCTTACGCGTACATCTGTCAGGGTTTGTCCATCGACCAGGAGGGTTTCCCATTCGCTGAAAAATGACCAGAGAGATAACAAGAAAGTCATAACGAGTGATACACAAGCTGTACGGAACAAAAAAAAGAACACTTTTTTTGTTCCCCATCCCCAGCTTGTCTCTTTAATCTTTAGCAGACTAATTAGAAGCAAGCTCCCAGAAATATAACCACATAAGACTAATTCTTCTAGTAAAAAACTCGTCATAAGAAACTTCAACACACGATAGGGCGATAAACGGACTCGAACCGGATATCTCCGGGTCATGAGCCCGGTGGGTTACCATTACCCCATATCGCCAAGGACTTTTTTATGGGTGATAACGGATTTGAACCGCTGGCCTTTTCGGTGTAAACGAAACGCTCTACCAAGTTAAGCTAATCACCCTTCACCGGGAGAGGCGGGATTTGAACCCGCAACTTTTAGCGCGACAAGCTAACACTCTACCTAATTAAGTTACACTCCCCAAAGGCTAGAGACGGAATTGAACCGTCATTTTAAAATTTGCAGTTTCATACATTACCTTTATGTTATCTAGCCGGATCTTTCTGCAAAGAAGACCAATGTGAAGTCGGTTTCTTTTTTGTCACGTGTTTTCAAACAGGTAATCAGTAAAATCAAAATTTAGTCGAGGAAAACTCTCTTTTTTACAAAAGATTATTTCAACGCTAGAACAAAAGAATACGTTTTAACATAAAACGTTTTGGTAAAAATTTTTAAAGGGGATCTTCCCACTTAGATAGTCTTCAGTGGTTATATCGACCTAACGTAGCTTCGCAGCTATGCTTGTTGTCAAACAACTGCTAAACAATTGGTTAGTACTCCCTGGTCCTCTCGTACTGAGGTTGTCTCCTTGCAATTTTTTCATTTACGGTAGATAGGGACCGAACTGTCTCACGACGTTCTAAACCCAGCTCATGTACCACTTTAATCGGCGAACAGCCGAACCCTTGGAACCTCCTTCAGCTCCAGGATGTGATAAGCCGACATCGAGGTGCCAAACAACTCCGTAGATCTGGTCTCTGAGGAGTTATCAGCCTGTTATCCCCGGCGTACCTTTTATCCGTTGATCGATACCCATTCCACACCGCAGTATCGGGTCACTATGACCGACACTGGAGTGTTTTTATACTCCAGCATCCCTGCGCGACTTGTTAGTCTTGCAGTCAAATAAGCTTTTGCCATTACACACTCCAAAAGGTTAAAAAACCATTTTGAACTTATCTTTGTACGCCCCCGTTACTCTTTAGGAGGCGACCGCCCCAGTCAAACTACCCGCCAAGTAATGTTCCATATTCGGTTTTTAAATTAGTTGGGTATTTTCATTCCAAAATTGCCGCAACTAAAGATCAATTTAACAACAATTAGAGGAGTGGTCTCTCACGTACGCACAAATCAAAAGGCGCGGGGTTACCGCGCGTATTTTGTCATATGCTCCCACTTGAACTGTACCAATAATAAAATTGTCAATACCAGGTTATAGTAAAGGTGCACGGGGTCTTTCCGTCTAGCCGTAAATATTCCGCATCTTCACGGAAAATTCAATTTCACTGGGTTAATACTGGAGACAGCGGAGGAGTCGTTACACCATTCATACAGGTCGGAACTTACCCGACAAGGGATTGCGCTACCTTAGGACCGTCAGGGTTACGGCCGCCGTTTACCGCCGGTTCGATTCGCTGCGATTACAACTTCTCTTAGCAAGGCGGTGCCGGGCAGGTGTCAGACCCTATACATCATTTTACAATTTTGCAGAGTCTTGTGTTTTTACTAAACAGTCGCCCCTCCCTCTTTTGTGTCACCACACAGATGTGCGGTATTCCATATCCCGAAGTTACAGAATTATTTTGCCGAGTTCCTTCAATATTATTAGCCCAAACGCCTTAGTTTTTTCAACCAATTCACCAGCGGCGGTTTACGGTACGGTTGTCACAAGACCAAAAGCTTTTCCAGAAATCTACCAAGAGACGTTGCAACAACGCCTTTTCTTTGCAATGTTCTTGATACGAATTGTTCTTTTTGGTCACAATGGTTGAGCACTCGCCATTAATTTTACGAAAAGCTTTCGCTTCAATCTAAGACACCGACTAACCCTGCGCAGTTAAACTGTTCGCAGAAAACCTTGAATTTGCAGCGACAATGTTTTAAGACATTGTTAATTTATTACTTATATCAGCATTAGTACAGCTAGTTGTTTGCCATAAATTCTCGCGAATCTATTTTATTGCCTTCTAGCCTATTCTACTACCATAGTATTTTCTATTTAGTGTTTCGGTAACTAGCATATTTCCCGACATTTTCGAAATCAAACGTATTAATGACTAATAATCTTTTACGATTTTTTTAAAGGATGGCCGATTCTAAGTCTACCTTTCAATTGAATTCCGTTTAACCTTTCTTCAAGATAAGCTAATTTTATGAACCTTAACAACTAATCTGGGCTGTTTCCCTCTTGACAATGGACCTTATCGCTCATTGTCTGATTACAGAAAGTGTCGGGACGTATTCATAGTTTTTCAAGTCATGATCCAATCCAGGGATTAGTCACAGCTAAAAAGAGCTTTACCCCGTCCGACCTAATACTTCTGCACTCTACTAAAATAGATTTCGTAGAAAACCAGATATATCCAAATTTGATTAGCCTTTCACCCCTAATTAACATTCATCCCAGTATTTTGCAACATACACGAGTTCGGCCCTTCCGGCTTTTTGACAGCCTGCAGCCTGACATTAATTAGATCATTTGGTTTCGGGTTTAATTTAATGAACTCGAGATGCACTGTTAATACATGATTTCTCTACACGTAAAAGCTTACGTTTGCTCAAATTAAATTAAGTCGCTGACCCATTATACAAAAGGTACAATGTTTTTTATATTCCATTGGCTCCTTGGCATTCAAATTAAGGTTCTTTTTCACAAAGCTCAATTTTTTACATAAGTAAAAAATCGGCATTTCTTACAAGAATCTTTTCATCTTTCCCTCACGGTACTTTGCACTATCGATAATTACAAAATATTTTAGGTTAGAGGGTGGATCCCCTATATTCGGACAATAATTACATTTATCGTCTTACTGTTTTCTAAAAAACAAAAAGGATTAAATGGGTTACACAAGCTATTCCGCACTTTCTATTCCAAGAAAGTTAAAAAGCCTCATTTGACTTCTTAGAAACCTCTTTCCACATTCGCTCACCACTACTAATGGAATCTCGGTTGATTTTTTTTCCTACAGGTACTGAGATGTTTCACTTCCCTGTGTTAGTCCATAAACTTAAACAAGTTCTGCGGTTTTCCGCAACGAAAACAAAACTCTATATAATCGCTAAGCGCAAATTATTGTTTTTTTCTCCTCAAGGATTCGCGATTGTAATTCCTAGACTCCTTTAAATGCCGCTAATTACTATTTTACTTCAGCACATGTTTTGGCTTTCCTTATCTAACCAGCACGTCTTCTTATATCAAATTTCCCCAGCAGCAGGTTCCCCTACCACCACCTTGTTACGACTTGACCCTAGTTACCGACCCCAAATTAACAAAAGTGAATTTTTCTTGAATTCTTACTTTCTCATTTTCAATTTGATCAACTCCCAGCGCGTGACGGGCGGTGTGTACAAAACTCGAGTACTGGTTCACCGTAGCATGCTGATCTACGATTACTAGCGATTTCACCTTCATAAAACCGGGTTACAGGATTTAATTCGGACTGAAAAAATGATTAAAGATTGTCTCCGTCATAAAACATCGAACCTCTTTAGAATTTTATTTGTAGCATGTGTGTAGCCCAGTCTATAAGGACCATGATGACTTGACGTCATCCTATATTTAATCTATACGAAACAAAAAGTATAGCACATTTATCGCTAATTTAATTAGCAAAATAAATGGTAGGGTTTCGCCCGTTTAACCAATCGTGTGACAAAAAGGTCGCTTCAATAGTTTTACAACACGAGCTGACGACAGCCATGCAATCTTGGATAGCTAATTTTAGATCTCCAAAGAAACTAAATAAGAACATATCGCCAAAGACTGGTAAGATTATGCGTGTAGTATCGCATTAAACCACATACCCCACCGCTAGTGCAAATTTCCGTCAAGTCCTTTGAGTTCCAACCTTGCGATCGTACTCCCCAGGCGGAATGTTTAACGCGTAAGCTTATACAAAATTATTCCAATAATATATAACATTCATGTTTGAGGGCATGGACTACCAGGGTATCTAATCCTGTTTGATTCCCATGCTTTAGTACCTCAGTGTCAGATATGAAAGAAAGCCGCCTGCGCTCCCGGTATTCGTACTAATATCGTAGCATTTTACCCCTACATTAGTAATTCCGCCAACCTTTACCAATCTCGAACTAATAGATAAGTTTTGGATCTTCAAGAAATAAACCTGACCTTTCCCAAAAACCCCTTTTCGTCACCTACGTACCCTTTACGCCCAATAAGGATGAATAACGCTTGCCCCCTCCGTTTTACCGCGGCTGCTGGCACGAAATTAGCCGGGACTTGATTACTTAAACAGAAGATCATTATTTTTGTTTACAAAAGTGCTTTACAAAACTAAGCCGTCTCCTTCACACAAAAAATATTGCTGGATCAAGCTATCGCTCATTGTCCAAAATTCCCCACTGCTGCCTCTTAAGAGTTTGGGCCGTTTTCAGTCCCAATGTGATTGAACATCCTCCCAGATCAATTAAACATCAAAGGCTTGGTAGGCTCTCATCCTGCCAACAACCTAATATTTCATAGAAGTATTAATAAACAGAATACCTTTTTTGAACTCTAAAAGAATCCATTATTACAGATTTACCATAATTTATTAGCAACAATTTTCTACGATTTACGCACCCGGACGCTACAATTATCTCAAGTATAACTGTTTAACTCGCATGTGTTATGCATATTTCCAGCGTTCACTCAGAGCCAGGATCCGACTCAAAATATTATGCATAAAAAAACTCATTTAAACCCCTAAATCCCTACTATTAATAGTCAATAAATTGGCGAAACGTAGTAAAAGAAAAGCCAACGTATTTAAAACCAGATGCTTGGAGGACGTTGCTGGTAAGTTTCAACCATGCGCTCTGCGTCGTTGCTCTTCTGCGCGTCGTCGCTCTGCTAAGCGTTGTCGCTCTTCTGGGAGCAATTGCGCTTCTATTGCGCGCAATTGCTCTTCTTCTGCTCTGCGAGTTCGCTCTTCCATTCTACGTTGTCGCGCAGCCGCGCGTCGTTGCTCTTCGAATACGCGTTGTTGTTCTTCTTCTGCACGTTGTTGCTCTGCTAAGCGGTGTAGTACTCGCTCTTCTGCTGCGCGTCGTCGCTCTGCTTCTTCGCGAATTCGCTCTTCTCGGAAGCGTTGTCCCTCTTCTAAGCGTCGTCGCTCTTCTGCTAAGCGTTGTCGCTCTTCTGTGGGCAATTGCTCTTCTTCGCGTCGTTGTTTCTCTTCTCCTCTGAGAAGTCGATCTAATAATCTGTATTGTTGCTCTTCTTCTCTGCGTCGTTGCTCTACTGCGCGTCGGTACTCTTCTGCGCGTTGTCGCTCTTCTACTATGCGTTGTCGCTCTTCTGTGGGCAATTGCGCTTCTAAGCGTTGTTGCTCTTCTAAGCGCAATTGCTCTTCTACTATGCGAAAGCGCTCTTCGATTACGCGTTGTCGCTCTGCTGCGCGTCGTTGCTCGTCTACTGCGCGTCGTCGCTCTTCTAAGCGTTGTTGCGCTTCTAAGCGTTGTTGCTCTTCGAATACGCGTTGTTGCTCTACTGCGCGTCGGTACTCTTCTGCGCGCAATTGCTCTTCTACTCTACGTTGTTGCTCTTCTTCTCTGCGACTATACTCTTCGTCGATTCGTCGTAGCCCTTCTATTCTACGTTGTCGCTCTTCCTCGAATCGTCGCTGCCCTTCTATTCTACGTTGTCGCTCTTCTTCTAAGCGTTGTTGCGCTTCTAAGCGTTGTTGCTCTACTGCGCGTCGCTCTTCTTCTGCGCGAGTTCGCTCTTCTACTAGGAGTCGTCGCTCTTCTTCTAAGCGAATTCGCTCGTCAACACGATCCTTTAGCGGCGTGTCACCGATAAAAAAAGTCTTTATCGTCGTCAACCAGTCGCGTCGTGGCAATGTCGGAAGCTGGGTAGGTTTATAAAGATAGTGGCCTCGCTTGAAAAAAGCATGTGTTAGCTTTCTCCGTTTCTCACGTTTAAACTCAAGAAAGTGCTGAAATTTCATGACAAAAGCTTTTGTCGGATGAGCGCGTGCCAGTTTTCGCTCATAGTGCCTTTTCTTTTCCTCGGGACCTTCAATCCATAACTGCAGTTCCGATTTCCTTGACAATTGGTAAGGCGGTTTATAACGACGAGGGTCTGCTTTTCTCTCTTGCTCCAAAAGTTCCAAATCCGTCAAACGAATGGTCGGATTTGTACGTCCGAGAGGCAGATCCTCGGCATCCACCGTCATCAATTCAACAGGAGTATCGACGACTGCTGCGTGGTAAATCGCTTGCAACCAACTACTTGCCCAGTAAGTACTATAAAGAAGAGCTTCAAGAAGCTGTCCAGGACTGACACCAAAAAACGAGTGGGTATAATATACCACAGCGTATTCGAGACCCGCAATTTTTTCGAGCTCGTAAAAACCCGTCGCCAAGCTTTCGACATTATCGATAGTTGAATACTCGTTTGAAATGTTGCGAAATGTCTTTGGTGACCTACTATAACCCTCATGCCTGTTTAAAAATACTCCGTCATTAAACTCAAATTGGAGCTTGTTATCAAGAACAAGAACCGACTCATGTGTAGGATCGTACACATCAAACCAACGTAATGGGCTATAACCAAGACTATTTTCCGTATACACTCCATATAAATCAACTGGCGTATAAAGACTGCTTAACTGTAAAAGGAAAAGGCGATCATCATTGATCAATTGGGTTGCTTGGTAAACACCAACTAATAAAGCCTGGTCCTTTAAATAACCAAACGAAGGACTGCTATCCCAAATTGTCGGGCTATCGGATATATAACTAATATGCTCGTCGTGATCATGAGTTTCGTCCCATTCCGACGCTTGAAAATCCTCTTCTTCCTCGAACTCCACCTCTGGATAATCAATCGCTTCCTCCTCATCATAAGACAAAAAGAGGCTCTCATCACTAAGAAACGCGAGGTTTTCTTGCTCAAAACCAAAAGTCATTTCAAGCTCTACTTGTAATGTCTCCCAAGAAAACTTCGAGTAAGTCGACATTGGTTGTAACCTTCCGAGAGGACCTTTTCTTGGCGTAGTAACACCCCAAGTCAAAAACTCGGAATAGCCGTAAAAGGTCCCATCTGCCTCCAGTTCTCTCAACCTAACACGATTCACCATACACTGGGATACGGGCGTTAGCTCAAAATCGAGAAAATCGGTGATATAATCCATCAGACCCTCAAGCTGAACACTCGAAACATATCCTGCAGAGACCACGGGCGTAATTACGTGATCCGCCACTGTGCGATTCGCTAGCAAAGATGTCGACGTCTTTTGAGATAGATAACGTTCCATATCAAAATTGATTAAACCTGCTACAGCCGTTCCTTCAACCAAATTAGTATCCAAAATATCGTCCGGAGCTTTCGGAAACATTACGGGCGCTCGTGTCTTCGTTAACAGATCGATCTCAAGACTAGTTACCGACGAAAACCTGAGTGCATCAGCATCCGCTAACGCTTCGAGAAACTTTTGACCAATCCTACGGGCACTTGGAGGGATAACATAATTATTGTGTGGGCGTTGGTAATAAGACCATACATCGTCATGAAAAAAATTTCTTGGAATTACTACTTTTTCTTTTGAAAGTAACTTATCCTCGAAAGGTGCTAAAGCCTCATTAAAAAACGAAGTTTTTTCGAAAACCTCTCCTCCAAGCATTTTCGAAAATGTCCCCATATCAATAGCGTCCCCGATATCAGAAACAACCCGCAATGCCCGGTTATAAGCCACCTGTGCATCCGCAAGCTCATCGATATGCACGCGATAATCATCAAGATAAGATTTTTTTTCATCCAAACGCTCAAGCTCTTCGGCTTTCGTTTGGCATACAACATCATCTATCTCGGTAAGATCATCAATTTCGTCTTCCAAAGGACTATATTGTTGAAGATTGCTGTCTATTTTCTCACTATTTGCAAAAAGTCGCCACTCTGGTGACTCTTTTGTAAGACCCAAAGAAATCAATAACTCTTCTAACTCGTTAGGCGACAGTACTAACGTATTCAAAAATTCTGTCAGAATCCCAACCTCTTTTTTCTTTAATGGGCGCTGCTCCAGACGAATGCGTTCCCGAACCCTCAGGTTCCAGAGCTGAAGATTACTCATTTGATCTTTAAACCCGCGATCAAGTTCAAAATTATCGGAAATTCTCCCTAAGCGCATCTCACCTGCTTGTGGAACATTTAATATATCATTCCCGTCAATAAGTTCGGTAGGCTTAACTACGAGATCAGGATTCCTGTAACATGACAAAAAAAAAGGCATACTCTGCGATGACACTTTAAGCGACACGTTAGGCACCGGGGCAACCTTAGGATAGTATAATTCCGTTGCTTCGAGTCGTAACAACTGTCTCTTGCTCAAAATTTGCTTATAGGAAAAAAAAGGAGCCTCATTAACTACGGGTGCAACATGTGTTGACTTATAGTGAGGTTCCGGTTTCGGCACCGGCGTTCCTGTAATGTATAATTTCAAATGGTGCAGTGCTGTATGTCGTGCCCTGACTATTTCCATATAATCAGTCTCCACCTCGACAAACTCCGTTTCCTCGGTTGGCGGCACCCAAACGATATCAGGCAACTCTTCGAAACCTGAGGAATCCGAAACTGCTGAGTCTCCTATAAAGGCGCGGCTCTGCAAATCTTCAACTTTACGCAATTTCAGTTGCTGCATCCCAGTGAGAGTCCCTCCAGGTAATTTTAAAAACCACTCAATTTGGGCTTTCCCATACTTCATTAAGTCCTGCCACTGCTCCATTGCATGTTGGTCTTCATCACTAGAAACAAAAGGTAAAAAACCTTCGACTTCCTCAAGAGGACCGGGAAATGAAACTAATGGAGCAAGAACGGGGTCAGCTTTGGCTCTCCCAATAAGCGTTAAAAGCATAGCATAACTAGTTTCCTCATCGCTAAAAGTAAAAGGAAGTGTATCCACTAATAAACCCTCTTTCAAAGAGCGTATTAACTTCTCATAATGTTCTTCAAACTCACGACGCGCTTCAGGAGTCATTGCCAATGATGTCGTATAAACAACACCTGACTCAATCCCGTCATCTCCAAAAGGACTAAAAAATGAAGTAAATAATTTTTCTACCCTACTACGCCCATCGTTCCGTATTTTTGGCGGTTCAAACATCGCTGCAGCTCTTTTTTGTTCCTCACTTAATTCTTCGGGAGGCTCTGACCGCTTCAAATAAGAAAGTAAATCCTTTTCCTGTTGGTCCAAGCGAGCCAAATTTTCAAGATACGGAAGATCAAGCTTGGTTGCTTCAAGAAGTTGGTCAGGACTATACTTCAAAAAACTCGAATTAAAAATGGGCGAGCGGAAAAAAAAATCAGGAAACGTCGGACCTTGCTCTTCGTAAGCAGTTAAATATTGTTGAGCTAGAGCAGCTTTTAACTGTCTTGACGCAATATTCGGAGAGATAGAAGAGTCAACCTTCATGGGAAGGACTTTCGGATTCCGCAAACGCAGCATCGTCACGATATCGTTATGCGTTATCGGACGTAGTCGGTTTACCGGAATACCGGCTTTAATCAATGAAGCCATCAACTCTGGCTCTTCTAATAAATCATACTGGTCATGCGTAACTATCCCCGAATCACGATTCGCATCAACATCTTCGAACTCAAAGATCCAATTACGGGTATTTGTTAAAGCCGCTAGTGAAGCATCATCCTTATACAGGACAGCGTCCCTCCAATGCCTAGCAATGACATTGTCAGTCACCTCAACACCAGGAAACATAACCTCCTCCATTCCCAGCCACCAGTCTGCATAGAGGTCATAAAACTCCTCATCGTCGTTATCATCTACGACGCCACGCTCCGTCGTTCCTTCGTTAGACGGATCAAAATATTGATTAGCGAAGGCTATTGATTCTAGACGAGCTTGCCTTTGCAACTCCAGTCGCAGAGTGTTAAAATACATATTATCTGCCGCTCCTGCAGGTACATCCGAAAACTCCTGAGCATCTATCAACTTGTCCTCGCTAGGAAAAAGCATATCAACGTCGGCTTCATCAAATGAAAGGAACTCCTTGTCATTTGGAGCATCTTCCCCCGTAAGATCCTTCAGATGAAGCCGACGTTCCTTGTCTTGTGGCGGCAGAAGAGCTCGCGCAAAATCGCAAGTATCCCCAAACCTCCGGTAAATATATGTCCACTCCCGATCACCACCCAGCATAAATTTGATCACCATCGTTCGGAGATGGGCCTGGTAATACTGTTTTGCTTTAAAATCCCAGTCAGCTCGGCGAAAAACTTCCATCAATGTATAATCAAGATTAACCCCACGTTCCCAAAAAGTCGCCCAGTTATAAGCTAGCGGCGGTAATTTAGGCACAATAACCTCGTTTTTAGCATACACAGGTCGTACTACCCGAGTCTCTTGCTTTAATCGTTGCATCTCCAGCGGCATAGGCTCCCCATACAATAACGAAACATTCCTCCTAACAGGATCCGTCTTTACGATTCCGGAAGCCATAATAGGACAAAGCGAAGGATACTCAACCGATCTCAATCTCCAAGGAGGTTGGGGTCTGAGTTCCCACAAAGCGTGATGCTTCTCAAGCGGCGTAGCTTCCTCATCCGAAGCATTTATATGATGTTCTGCGGTTATACTACTAGTATGCCACAACTCCATCGCGTCGGCAAAATCGTCCTCATCAAAAGCATCGTCCTCCATTTCGGCTATATAATAAGCGTAATAAATATATGTCCAATCGGATAAAATTTCGAAATAAGGACTAGCAAAGAAAAACGGATAATCCCCTATCGTCTCGACGAACGGATTGGTTTCCATCAACATGACCCGACGATAATTAAACCCCGAGTGGTAGTACTGCCAAAACGCGAGAGGACTTATTTCCTCGTTAAACCGTTCTAACAAAAAATCAGTACTTCCCTGATGACGTCTCCGATTCGTACGTAATAAACTTCTCTTGTAGTCACGGGGTCGGGACGAATGGTAAGGAAGACAGTACATATCGTAATAAACCGGGATGATGAGACAAAGGAATAAAATATAAATTATTTCAGAAAGATCCTCGTCATCCAGGTCAATATCAATTCCCGTGTATTCAATAATCTTCAGGCGGAAATCCCACCAAGCTTTTTGGTGGACAAACTCAAGATCGATATCTAAGGGTTCAATAACATTTTTCAGATAATAAAGTCCTAAACTCAAATGAAGAGAAAGGAAAAGAAAAGGTGGTGTAATAAAAAAAGGTTTCGCCCAAAGAGCCCAAAAGGGCAAAATCATCCCATGTAAAATGAAAGCTTTACCCCAGAAAAATTCGTAAGGCAACGCGATTAAGTAGGTCTCAACGAATAACTCTGACAGTAACACCTTCCAGTCATCATGAAAAAACCGCAGATAGCCCCGAGACGAAAACATTTTTACCCTGCTTGTCAGATCCAAATCTGGTGCTAAATCAACAAAACGTTCAACCTTTTGATGTAACACAGCTAGAGTACTTTCACCAGAATAATGTTGCCATTTTAAGAACACTCTTTCGATGAGACTCGAGTCATAAGAATACGTCAAGATAGGTTTAATATTTTCAGCACTATTATGATGAAAACATAAACGCAAAAGAACCAGTGGATCTTTTTGCAATTCTTCAAGAATGACAAGACGTAAGTCATCATAAAACAATTCGCAGAGTTCGCTCATTATATTATCAAAAACGGACTCTTCCTTTATTCGATTATGTTTTACTAAATAATCCCGAAGAGCCGGAAAAATCTCTGCGATGCCAGAGGGCTGCGCCTTTTGAGTCGCCACAGGATCCAAATACACAGGTAATTGAAAGTGTTTCTTAATGTGTAAAAAAAGCTGGTGATCGAAATCACGATGCAGTGTCCATAGATGAAAGCTACTAGGTTCTAACATTTCAGGATACAAAATTTCATATTCCCCCCAGGAGACTGGATACCCTTGTTCGAAATAACGTGAAAATTGCGCATCTTCGAGACGAATCGCACCTGCTCCTGCAAAAAAGGCCAAGGAACTTTTGGTAACAAAGCGTAGCGTTTTCATCGACCGAGAAAGCAATCCCCTTAGTCCACGACGAGGCACGCGCATTTTCGTCATCTTTCCAAAAGTACGACTAACTAAATAGAGGCTACTTGCGTAGGACCAAAAATAAAAATAAACATTCACGTACCACAAGCGTAACGAAAATAAAATACGTTCTTTTAATTCAGGAAAGATAAAGGGCAAGAAAACCATGCGCTCAATGCACCTTAGCGTAAGAAAAATAAACTTGAGCGAACCTATTCTCAGGCGATGCCCTCGAACTTGCATTTTCTTCCAGAGCGACGTTGTCCACATCCACCAAGATCGCCACAAGGACAAAGGCGCATCAACCGAGGGACTAAAAAGGGTCCCATATAATTGAAAATTCTTGGCGATTAAAAGAAAGGCAAAATGGACTTTTAATAAATACTTGTATACTAGCGTTCGACGCAACAGAGGAAAAAAGGGAAGGTACGCAAGACCTGCGGTAAAGGAGCGTAAGACACCCGACCCACAAAGAAGAAAAATTTCGAAACAAAAAAGACATTCCTGTAGCGGCAACATGACAACCACAACTGGAAGTAGCAGAATACCAAAACTCACAATAAAACTGCTTGCGATGCACATAGTACTAACAAAAAAGGCGACGATTAATTGATCAAACATTGTTTAATAGAGAAACGCAATATGTCTCATTCCATTCAATGGTAATCTTTAAACGGCCCCCAAAACTGTAATGAAACCCCGTTCGGGGATATATTTCTTGGTCTGAAGTATAAAAAGGAAAAAAGTCAAAAAAATTACTCGAGTTAAAGAGGAAGTAGAAGTGGCGTAAAGACATCTTATGTCATTGTAGAAGCAGTGAGTCTAGCAAGACTCGAACTTGCAACTGATCCGTTATGAGCAGAGTGTTCCTCCAATTGAACTATAGACCCCTCTAATCACGGAAGAGTGCGTCCTGAGAAACAGGAAACAAAAACGCGAAAACCAACCAACAACACTCTTCCGTGATGCCTTTTACGGGAATCGAACCCGTATTTTCGCCGTGAAAGAGCGACGTCCTCACCGCTTAGACGAAAAAGGCGGTGGGGGTCCTTCATTCAGGCTATGTCCCCATGGAAAGAACGTTTAAAAGGCAAAAAGGATTAAAAAACTAATCATTAACCCAAAGAGTGCGATCGCTTCGGTTAATGCAAAGCCCAAAATCGCATAAACGAAAAGTTGTCGTCCAAGGTAAGGATTACGTGATAACGACTGCATTAGACCCGAGAAAACAATACCAATACCCGCACCGCTACCAGCTAATGAAATCGTAGCTAATCCTGCACCGACAAGTTTAGCACTTTGCAAAAGCATTTATTAGTTATAAAGTCATCTCTAAGTACGGGAAAACGCGGACATTATATATGCCGTCGGAAGACGGATTCCGGACCGAACTACCAACTCTATATACTGGAGAAATGTTGAAGATAATTGCCATAATGAGCGGAAGCGTATAGCCGAATTTTCTCCGAGAGACGTACTCGCAAACCACCACCGAAAATGCTCATCAGTCATAACCTCGACTTTAATCGGCATAAATCCGTGGTTAACACCGCAAATCTCAGAACATTGGCCATAAAAGATCCCACGATAATTAACATGTACGAAATACTCGTTTAATCTTCCTGGGACACAATCAACTTTAACTCCAAACGCCGGCACTGCCCAACTATGAAGGACATCGTAGGATGTCATTAACAAGCGAATATTAGTTGCAAAAGGTAAAACCATACGGCGATTTACTTCGAGAAGACGGAACGCTCCCGGAAGTAAATCTTCAGTCGGCACGATATAGCTATTCAGACTAAAACCAGGGACATGCAGTAAAACATCTAGCGCAAAAAACGGGTAGTAACTATTTGAAAATACCAAAAATCTCGAGAGGAATTCCTCATCACGATAATTTTGACTATCCAAATCGAATACTTGGTCTTCCTTCATTGACGCTACCAGTTGCCAACCGTCAAAATTCCCCTGTTGTGATACAAATGTAATGAGATCAAAGGAATTACTCGACTGATCCACATCACCGAAAGCTAAAACTTCAGCTAACCGATCATCCGGTAATGCATCGAGAACATCTTCGATGAGAGAAAAGGTTATATAATCCCATAAATACCCTTTAAGCAACGCATCCAAAACCGTATGGCAAACAAATTGCTGTTCGACGATAGCACTTTCCAATTGTATCAGATCACGTAACTGGCTGGGAAGAAACACATCATCCTTCAACAAAGAGTTAAAAAATATATATAAAAAACCGAAAGGCTCTCGACTCTCATCCACGAGATCCGATAGCTGACCTACCGACAACGAACCCTCCACCAATAAAACGTTTGAACGAGCTTCGAGAGGATCCCCAAGGGCAAAAAGTAACGAATCTTTTGACAAGAAATCTAATAAATCCTTCCACCAGGAGTCGACTTGCGCAGTCTCGAACCCCATCTCAATTTTTACTTGATCAATGATGTCCCGTAAGAACCAAATGTCCCCCTCTTGCCTTGTAACCTCGGCTGCAACAAGATTTTCAATAATATCACTGACGTCCGACCGTCGAACCTGTATCGTAGAATCCAGATCCGGTAATTGACCAGACACACTTGGTGACCCAAAAGGAACTCTTACCTTTACTGTATCCGGATACTCATAAGTCCAGTACCACTGACGACCGACAATACGCACTGTTACTTGAGGCTCGACAACTTCGTCTAAAGCGTAAATCAAAGCAAATGACGGTGTAGCTATGAATAATAGAACAAGTGTCGGAACAATCGTCCAAACCGTTTCGAGAACGGTGTTGTGAGTAATACCATGACCACTCTCAAATTGTGATCTAGGTAATCGTATTAAACGTAAATCCCAGATACGCTCGAGATACCTCCAGAAAATTGTCCCTAACATAAATGAAACGAAGACTATAATAACAACCAAAAAAGTAAAAATATCATGATGCAAATCAATAATACCTTCCATCATCGTTGTCGCCGGTTTCTGGAAAGAAACTTGCCAAGGCTTTGGAAACGAATTGTCTGAAAAGCGAATAAAAGAATCAAAAAAAGGTCTTCCCGAATTGAAGAACATCGTCATTTACGCAACAAGGACCCCTGCAGATAAAAAACCCGCAAGGATTTTATGAGAAACATTCCGACGAACACGTAAACCCACCGTTTGAAAATTCAGAACTGTAACATAAGATGCTCCATTGTAAACAACATAGGGAACCACCGACCTAGAATTTTGCGAATTCCAAACATCACTAGGTACAAATAACCCTAAACTATAATTATGGAGAAATAGCTGGGCCACAACAACAAAAAAAATAATTGTTGCAACGAGAGAAACCAGCGACCCAAAAGAAGCGATTACATTCCATTCATAAAAGGCATCTGGATAATCGGGTATCCGACGAGGCATACCAGCTAAGCCTAAAAAATGCATTGGGAAAAAAGTCAAATTAACTCCTATGAAGAAGGTCCAAAAATGAATTTGGGCAAAAGCTTCACCATACTGAACCCCGCAAATTTTGGCAATCCAATAATAAAAACCCGCGAAGACGGCAAAGACAGCACCCATTGATAATACGTAGTGAAAATGAGCTACAACGTAATACGTATCGTGGAAAGCGATATCCAACCCAGCGTTTGCTAAAACAATCCCCGTGAGTCCACCAACAGTAAATAAAAAAATAAAACCACACACAAATAAAAAAGGAGTCTTTACTGAAAGACTTCCTTCCCACATTGTCGCTAACCAACTAAAAACTTTAATCCCGGTAGGGATCGCAATAATCATGGTCGCAGCCGTAAAATAAGCTCGTGTATCGACATCGAGACCCACAGTATACATATGATGCGCCCAAACAAGAAAACCTAGAAAGCCGATTCCACCCATAGCAAAAACCATTCCGTAGTAACCAAAAATAGCTTTACGAGAGAATGTCGAGATAACTTGACTCACGATGCCAAACGCAGGTAAAATTAAAATATAGACCTCGGGATGCCCAAAAAACCAAAAAAGATGTTGGTAAAGAATAGGATCCCCTCCTCCGATTGGATCGAAAAACGTCGTATTAAAATTCCGGTCCGTTAATAGCATAGTAATACCACCTGCTAAAACCGGTAAAGATAACAATAAAAGAAAAGCTGTTATGAGAATCGACCAGACAAAAAGGGGCAATTGGTGTGCTTGTAAACCACAAGCCATCATATTAAAAATTGTTGTAATAAAATTAATCGCCCCAGCGATTGAAGAAACCCCTGCTAAATGGAGACTAAAGATCGCCAAGTCAACTGAGGCTCCTGAGTGGTATTTAATGCTTGACAATGGAGGATAAACCGTCCAACCAGAACCCACACCCCCATCAACTAATGACGAACTTACTAAAAGAAAAAGAGAAACGGGTAACAACCAAAAACTAAGATTATTCAAACGAGGAAAAGCCATATCAGGAGCACCTAATAATAAAGGAACAAACCAATTACCAAACCCTCCAAGTAATATTGGCATAACCATAAAAAAGATCATTACAAAAGCATGCGCAGTGACCAGAACATTATAAAGTTGGTGATTCCCTGCTAAGATTTGTGGACCAACACCAGCTAACTCTAAACGAATCAAAACTGACATCGTCGTACCCAAAGTACCAGCGAAAGTACCAAAAATTATATATAAGGTTCCGATATCCTTGTGATTTGTCGAGCAAAACCAGCGAAAAAAAAAACGCCAAAAACGGTCTTTGGCGGAATCCGTCGCTGCAAAATGGGATTTTGGAAGACTCCGAGACACAGAACTAAATTGTCGAGTACTGTAACCAGATGACCGTGAATTACAGGTTTCAAAAGTTTCCTTTTGAACTTTTTTTCCTAAGGTGGTGGTAACGGATAAGTAGTTAGTTTTTAGATCTAGCATTTAGTTTCTTATTTATATACTTCCTCCCCAATGGTAAACTGAGATATAGAGACCTAGCCAAACGACATCAACAAAGTGCCAGTACCAGATCGCACATTCCAAACCTACATGATGTCCCCTTGTGAAATGATAACGATAACCACGGATAAAACAGACTACCAAAAAGATTGTCCCAACAAGAACATGTAAACCATGAAACCCTGTAGTTAAGAAAAACGTCGAACCATAGACACTATCAGAAATCGTAAACGGTGCATGTTTGTACTCATAAAATTGGATCAGAGTAAATAAAACTCCTAGAACCACCGTAACCAGTAATGCTAAGAGTAAATCGTGTCGACTACGCTCAAAGAATGAAGCGTACAAACTCCGAAACGTTAACCAAACAGGACGCATAGGCCCCAAAAACTCACGGATTTTTAGAAATGATTTTCCCCCATAAAAATCACTAGAGGTCAGTAATAACCCATTCACCCGACTTAACGCGCGTGAATACAACCAAGTATTAACTTTCAAGAGACTTCGCATAAACCGAGGGATAACTCCTAAAACTGTAGTACGTAAACACTTACGACTATAACGAAGACTTTTATGACGATAATCCCGGTGCATCCTGTCGAAACACCGCCAGTAATCACCACTAAACCAACGAACGAAACGAGACCGAACAGCATAGTGAGCCCACGTAACACTCGCTCCAGAAGTTAATAAAATTAACGTATTTAACAAAGGAACTTCCCAAGGGTTAAAAACCGTTATACCTCGTGGAGGCCAAATACCTCCGATTTGAATTGCTGGAGCTAAACTTGAATGAAAAAACGCCCAGAAAAATGAAAAAAAGAACATCACCTCAGAGACAATAAATAGAATCATACCTAATTTAATTCCTCGCTGAACGAGCAAGGTATGATGTCCCTCAAAAGTTGCTTCCCTCACAATATCACGAAACCAACAGATACAAACAAAAAGTAGTGCGGAAAAACCATAAAGCAATGTGGTTTCGGCAACCATATATCTATGAAAATATAGCACGGAACCTACAGTAACCGCTAATAAGCTTAACGCTACAAAAAACGGCCATGGACTCACATTAACTAAGTGAAAAGGATGCTTATACGTCTGTAAAGAATACCGAAACTGGTTTAAAGTTTTTAATAATTTCACCGAGTATGCCCGCTGAACTCGACGCACTTTTTGGTTCCACCGGCTGAGACTGGTTAGAGACCAAAAAAGAGATGTACGATTTGTAGCCGGCATCCCTGCAAGAAGAAAACCTTGAAATAACTGATGAGAATGAGGAACATTGCCAGAACGAGTTAACATCGAAGTGGTATAGAATGTACTAGTCATCAAATAATCAACAACTACAAAAACGAAAAAGAAGGAAAAGTAAACGAGTGCCAGTACTTGAGATGCAAAAGGATAAGGATCTTCAATAGGTAAGCCCCCGAAATGCCCTAAAAAAATGACCGAAAAAGCAAACGTCCAGAAAAACCAAGAATACAGGAGACGCCCGTTAACAAGAAGTGAACGTACACGGGTCTCATAAACGGGTAACACGGCTAACGCCAAAATAGCTAATACCATTAGTACCACACCCCCTAATTTATTTGGCACCGCCCGTAAAATCGCATAAAAAGGCAGAAAATACCATTCCGGTACAATATGTGGAGGCGTAACGAGAGCATTTGCTTCAATATAATTGTCGGGATGTCCTAGGAAATCTGGATAAAACATAACCACGAAAATTCCTAACGTACTAAAAAAAATAAACCCAAAGTAGTCCTTAACATAAAAGTAAGGATAGAAAGCAACCTTATCCGGAACGCCAATAACACCTAACGGATTATACGAACCATCACGGTGTAGCAAAACAAGGTGTAGACCGATCACCCCTACTATGACAAAAGGCAACAAATAATGCAAACTAAAAAAACGGACTAACGTTGCGTTACTCACCGAAAACCCACCCCAAAGCCAGGTTGCTAGAGATTCTCCAATTAAAGGAATCGCAGTAAAAAGATTAGTAATCAC
>Ga0214208_1000013_pt1 | contig 22993 bp, 16 predicted proteins | sample TroBogEpilimnion_30_FD_153046 | JGI IMG/M metagenome (GOLD analysis project Ga0214208, IMG submission 153046) | Freshwater microbial communities from Trout Bog Lake, WI - 21JUL2009 epilimnion | ecosystem: Environmental > Aquatic > Freshwater > Lake > Epilimnion/Euphotic zone | place: Trout Bog... | reverse complement strand
GCACGTCGGTTGACGCGGGGGTCGCGAGCGCAGGCCTTTTCCATTTGTGAATTGATGAAAAAAGAGACAGATGAAATACACAACCTTGTTTTCTTTAAAAATATTTGTTTCATTTATTTAGAGAGAGAGAGAGAGAGAGAGAGAGAGAGAGATGGGGATAAATTGTTTTTGTTAGGTCAGTTGTGAATGTGAAGCTGAGCTAAATCATGTGTCATCACGACGACGAAAAGGATGGGTGGTTTGTAGTTTGGGTGTTTTTGTTAATTTTGCTAGGCATCTTTTTTACCGCGGCTGTGTGCTATCTTTTGTTACTCTTTAAATGGTATATCAATAGTTTGGCATGAATTTCGCAACGTGGCGTAATTGTCAACTATTGCGCAATGATATTGATGACGCAACGTGGTGGGGTCGAGACACGCGCGAGGTGCGGGGGGGAGGAGGAGGAATTATGTGTGCGCGCTGCGGGGGGTAGTCTTTTCAGTCCGAGTTGAGCGCTCAGGCCAGCCGGCCAGCCATGGAGGAACGCAATTGGGGAACTTTTGAAACTCTCCATCTGGACTGGGAGATTTTTCATGTGGTCCGGCAGATGCAAAGTTTGTCTGAGCGAGAGAGGTGGTGTGGCGTGACTCGACCGTGTTTGGATCTGATTGTGAGACATCTTGGCTTTCCTCAAAGCAAACATCGTGTCTACCCTCTTTTGAGTCGGTACCTCCAAGTCGTTTTCGGTTTCGACGTTTTCGAGCACGACGCGGAGTTCAACATTGTCATCTTGAAGTGGATGTTTTTGTTGGATCGGTTGGCGTCTGAATCTCAGCCCATCTCGTTTCCCGTCGCCAACCACCTTCTCTACGGAGACGATCAGTGGCTTCCGGGTCGTGAGCAACGGAAATGTCTCCTTCCTCCTTGGGAACTTCTTCCTCGCGACTTTTTGTTTGACCACGATATTCCTCTCGGGTCGTTGGACGTGGAGTTTCGCGTGAAGGAAATTGAATCCTTTTTGGAATCTTTTGTCAAGGACGAGATTGAGGACGAGAGATTCGACTTTTTGCCCTTGCTTTTGGGTTGGATTCTTTGTCCCAATACTCGGGGTTGGCACGATTACGAGTGGGGGGCACCTCATCCCGACAGCGGGGAGGCTCGAACGGCTCGTCTTTGGCAGGTGTTGGTGCATTTGCAAAAGATTGTTCATCGCAACCGTGTTCCTTCTTCGGGATGCGCGGCCGACGACTCTTTGGAGATTATCAAATGGGCCTCTAGCCTCCACGATCTCACGAGTTCACATTGGGATCGCGGTTCCGAGAGTTGGTTCGAATTTCTCGGTGTGCCTCAGATCTGAAAGAGAAGAAAAAAATGTGCATCAGACATACTTATTTTTGTCACAGTTGTCGTCATTGTTTTGAAATTCCGAAATTGAGTTCGTTTTGTCTCAAGTTTGACAAATTCACTCACAAGTATCTTTGTTGTTACGTTCAGCGAGCCAACATTGTGGTGGAGCGGTTGTGTTTCGACGACAATTGTTTGCGCCGGACCGAGGAGGGAGCGCTCGTCGGAGTGGGCGGTTCTCCTTTGGGCGGGGGAAGGTGCTGCGACGATTGCCAAGCCAAGTGGTGCCGGGTGGAAACTTTGTGCATGCCTTGCGTGAGTTGCTGGCGGAAAGATTCCGTTGTCTTGCACACTCGCAGTTTGGGTTACTTTCGTCCTCACCGTCGCGTCGTTCAATCTGACCTTCCGTTTCTGTCTAGCGCGCCCACTTGCGCTTTGAGGAAGGGGAGCAGATTCTGCTCTCCTGGCTTGGCGTCGGCGCTTGCTGCAAACATTGAAATAGAGAGGGAGAAGAAGGTGTCTTTTGCAGTTTCTTCTGAAACGTCTCAGTAGCAGCAACCATCATCATGTCGTTTTTGAATCCTCAGGAGGAGGTGGTGAATCCTCAGGGAGGAATCAGGTTTCGTGCTCCTCCTCCTGACGCGGACCCCTGGAATGGGTTTGCCGATTGGAAAGTTCATGACGAGTTCGCTTGGGAGGTTATGAAAAGAGTGGTCAAAAGTGTCTTTGACGTGGAGACGGCGGGACGTCTGGATCTTGTTCGAGACGCCTATCGCATGTCCTATCGGATCATGAAAATGCAAAGCGAGTTTCCTCTGGGCGAAGATGCGTTGAATGTCCTCCGGGAAGAGATGTATTTCAGGACGCAAGAATTGCGTGAATCTGACGATCGTGGTCTCGGTATCTACCATTCCGTGGACATTTCGGACGACGAAGTGAAAAAGGCGGATTGCCAAGTGGATCACGATCGCTTCGTCCTCTTGGCCGAGTGGCGATCTCTCGAGAAATTTGTCTCTGCCAAAGAGGATCTGGTGAGGATGATTCAAAAGGTTTACGACGACGCGTATCAGCGCTTGGAGTCGGACGAATTGGACGAGGACTTTGTCTTGTTTGAATTCAGGCGAATGTTGGTTCGTCAGAAGGCCGAAATCCTGGCCGCTCGGCGTTACTTGGACATGTCGCCATCGTCATCGACTCTGCCTCCGTCGCAGCCGCAGGAGTGATCCTTTTTCGTCAGTCTTGTGTCAGACGTTCTCGCCATCACACGCACGTGGTGAAAATTGTCAACTGCAACAACGATGGACGATGGACAGGAGCAGGAGATGGCCGTCGGGAGGCTGGAACGCGGGAAGAGGAAGTTGCAGCGTGTCATGAACAAGTCTGTTCGTCGATGGATGATTGTCATTTACAAACAGGCTTTGGTCTTGATTCGTCAAGCTTTCAAGATGGTGACCGATCTGGAAAAAAACGGGGGAGATGTTGTCGGCAACAGCGACAACAGTGTTATACGAGACTTGATTGAAAAAACCAGAAATTGGCTCGTCCAACAGATGGGAAAAAAATTTCCTTCGCTTTCCGCCGATCCGCCGCCGCCGGTCGTCGGCCGCAGAGGAAGAGGAAAGAAGGTTCGTTCGTCTTCTTCCGCGGTCGTCGCGGCGGCCGACACGTCGTCTTCTTCTTCTCCTCCTCCGTCTCCCCCTCAGTAATTGTTCTCTCCTCAGTTTGAAATGAGCGCTCAAAGCGACTGGAACCACTTGGTGGTTGATTTGCGAAATAACATCTTCAAGTTGGTCTTTTTCGCCTTTGATTGTTCCAAGTCAGCAGCCGATGACGTCCTTCCGGCAGCCTCCGGAAATGTGGAAACATCTCGCAGCGGCAGCAGCAGCGGCGGCAGCAGCAGCAGCGATTCTTCCGTTCGCCGACGACAAAAGAAGAAGAAGAAGAAGACAAAGTTGTCGCTCCGCAAACAGGTGAAGCGGGTTCCGCCGCCGCCGCCGCCGCCGCCGCCGCCGTCCAAGTCTCGACGTTTGTCGCCGTCCGTCAAGAGGAAGAAATCTGCCGCGTCGCCTCCCCCGGTCGAGGATGCCGGAGCCGTTCGTCGTCTTGTTGAAGATGCCAATTTTCAAAATATGTTGTATTGATGATATTATGCTGAAAAAAAAATAATAACGAAACATGTTGCACACCATCTGGTTGTTTTTTATTTTCGGGTGGGCGGGTTGCGCGCAAGCGCACGGCGGGGAACGGGGAACGTTTCGGCCGTCGCGGTCGTCAGTTGTTGGACCATGTCGCTCCGAGTCGGAACGTTGGTTGCAGCTGGCGGCCGCGGCGGCCGAAAGTCAAAGAAAAAGAAAGCACGTGATGGGGAGGGGAGGGGGAAAGAGGAGGCGGAAAAGCAATTGGTTGAGCTCATGAGTTGGGTCACTGATCGAATTGATCAGGCGGGTCGCGTCCCTCGTTTGAGCGATGTCGTGGAGCAGGCGGGAAAGGGATTTGGATTTCGCGGGTTGAGTCGTCGCGCCATTTCGGCGGCTCTCAGGCGACACCCCTATTATCACTTGAGTTCTCACCAGGTGAAGGGTCCTCGTCGTCTCGGTCGTCACCGACCCATCGTTTGCAATCAGTTGGGGGTTTTGCACGCAGACATTGCGTTCTATTCTAAGCGAAGAGAGTTTGAGACGCCCAAGACTTTTCAGTCTGGTTTTCTGATTGCCAAAGATGTGTTGTCCCGTTTCGTTTACTTTGTCATCTTGAGGGGAAATCGAACGGCTAAGGAAATGGAGCGGGCCTTTCGTGTTTTGCTGCAGCAACACGAGGAAGCGTTTGGTTCCGACGGTCACAAGATTGTCAGCATTTCCTTTGACAAAGAGCCCAGCGTCATGTCGCATCGAGTGCAGTCGTTTTTTCGCGACCACTTCATTTCCTTTCACGGTTTTGAAATGAGCGACAGCAAATCTAAAATGGCCGAAAACGTGATTCGGCTTTTGAGAACTACTCTGGCTCGATTGATGGCTGCCAAGCCGCCTTCCGAAAGAAAGTGGTGGCATCACATTGGCGAGGGGATCGCCTCTCTGAATTCTCTTCCGATCGAGATTGACGGACAGCGCTTTCACCGATGGACTCCGGCTGACGTCAACAAGCGCACCCTCTCGTCCTTTCTCCGGGTCCTTCACCGAAAGGTCCCGGTCTTTTATTTCGCTCAGTTTGAAATTGCACCTCAACTGGTCAAGTTCAAATATTCCGTGGGCAGCGTGGTCAGACCGAAGCTGTTGGCGACCTCGTCGGCTCTCATCGGCACCAAGAGATCTGAGGAAAACTTGAAGAAAGATCGGTTTCGAATTGAAGAACTCGTTCCGTACGTGGCTCGAAATTATTCTGTCGGTCGGGCTTATCGCTGCGTCAATTTGCGTACTCGCCAATCGGAAGTGTTTGACGAGTGGGATTTGGCTGTCAGCAATTGAACATGTCGTCGTCGTCGTCGTCGTTGTCGCCAAATTTCGCCATCCCCTTCCGAACTTTTCTTCCCGCCGAATCGTCCACTTTTGAGGTGCCCGTTCCTCTGCGATATTTGGACGGCCGGAAATTTCATTTCGAACATTTGTCGCTCAATCCCCAGCTTTTGAATAGGGCAGCGGCCGGCTACGGGGTGGAAGCCGAAGAAGAAGGACTGGTGTTTTACAGGTCCGACGTCCGATTGGTTTGCGATTATGTCGGCGATAAGAAAAACTTTTTCCCCTCGAGTTTCAAGCCGTCCTCGACCGTCACGAAGGCTCGCAATTTCGTGCAGGAATTCAACGCCTTCTTTGAAAGCGAAAAACCCGATTTCATGAAAAGGTGTCCTCTCTTTTTCGACTGGACCGACTTGCGCATCGACGATTCCTCGACCGACTACGCCGTGGCAGCGGCCAAAGGTTACGACGCCGTTTGGTTCAACGAGACCTTTTCGTTGGAAGAGCACGGGAACGGTTTGCCCGATTCTCTCGAGACCATGCGCGGCATCAATCATCTCCAATACCCCGAAAACGGGGCGTTCAGCGTGGCCCAAATGAACGAAGAAAAATTTAGGGTTCGCTTGTTTGTGGCTCCTTTTGTCAAGGTGACCTTTTCCGTGCTCGGTCCTTTGCAAGACTTGGGTTTCACGGCCTCCCAATTTGGAGAGCAGAGCGCTAAACGCCAAATTACCATCGTCAACTCTGAAGCGTTTTACACCGAATTCACGGCTCTCGCGGCTCCCAAAGTTGAGCTGACTTCTGCCGTCTGCACGGTCAACCTCTATCCCGCCGAGACGTCGGCCAATTCCTTTTCTCGGACCTTGGAAATTTCGGCTAAAGATTTCAAAAACAACGCAACGCTCGCTACTCTGCTCAACGCGAAAATTCAAGAGTGCGCCGAGGAGCTCAACGTCAACTTTTCGCTGAAATACGACGAAGGGGAAAAGAAGTTTCTCTTTTCCTTTCCTTCCAGCACAGATCACATCGTTTTGTCGTTGTTTTTGCAAAAGCCCGAATTGCCTTTGCGAATGGGTTACTTTCACACTAACCTCATTCAAAAAGAGTCCGAGGCTCGGGAAATGAAGGACGGCGGCGGCGGCGTCGCCAGCGAAACCGAAGCCTTCAACAAATGCAAGGCGTTGGTTTACGACACCGGCATGGTTCTGTGCACTTTGGATCAGATGAGTTCCAACACGACCTGCGGAGTCCTGGACGTTTGTCTGGCTTCGCTGTTTCCTCGCAAGAGCGGCGTCATGAAGATGGCCAAGTACTTCTCGTGTCCGCCTCCCGGGGTTGTCTTGACGTCGTTCTCGGGATCGTCGGCCATGGTGCCTTTCACATTTCGACTCTTGCGAATTTACGACAATCAAGAAATTGGCAAATTTGCCTGGAAGGAGGGGGCGTTTGTCGACGGCGTGTTGATGGGAATTCGGGACCCATCGTTTTGTTAATTTTCATTTTTGTCCAACAGAGGGCAGCTCTCGCAGGGTCCTTTTTGATTTCCGTTCCCTTTCGTTTTTGAGTCAGTATGTCGTTGACCTCGGTCGAGGACGGTGGGGAATGAATTATTCCTCTCAGCAGCGCAAACCTCCGCTAGTTCGATATTCCGCCCAGAATCGGGCCGTTCTGTTGTCTTCTTCCATGCCTCGAGCCAGAAGGGCGAGAGCGACGTCGAGACCTGGGCGAAGAAGATCTGTCGCGACTGCCAGGAAGGTGAGAATTGTCAAGGGTCGCGTGGTGCTCAATAAGGTCAGCGGACATCCGGGAACTCATCGTTTCGGTGCCGGCCAGCTGATTCGTTTCGTGCCTCTCAACAAGGTCAAGCTCGCGGCCAAGCGAATTTTGGGGTCGTCGTCGGCGGGTCGTCGCCTTCGAGGAGTGAGTCGTCGTCGTCGCGGTCGTCGCGGTGGGCGTCGTCGTCGGCGAAAGACCAAGAAGCGGTCGAAAAGGAAGAAGGTAGCCGGCGGCAGTCGTCGTCGTCGTCGTCGTCGAGTTCGAAAGGCGTAGAGAGGAGACGATGGCACCTCCCAGTCGAAAAAAGGCCAGGGGGAACGGCAGCGGCGGTGGCGGCGGGGGAGCGTCGGACAGGCATTTGCCTTGGCTCAACGTTCGCAACCAAGATGTCTTGAGCACCGATTACGTTGAAATCGATCCCATCAACAAGGCCGATTTGGACGGAGAGAAGGCTCCTTCTCAGGTCGACTTTGAGTATTCAGCCACCAAGCCGGTTCTGTTTGGTCCCATGACTAAATTTGCCGTCAAGGGTTGTTTCTACGTCAAGAAAGATGCCGCGAGCGATTGGAAGGAGGCCGAGGCTGCGGACATTGCCGACGTTGTGCTGCAATACAATTGGTTCGAAATGCTCATCAAATCGGTGGACGTGTTTCACAACAACCAGCGCATCACCAGCTCCAACGAGCAGAGATTCATCTCGGCCTATCTGAACACGATGCTCTACGCGTACATGGATCCGGACACCAAAAAATTTCTTTGCCCGCAAGCGGCTCATCCGGCCAATTGCCTTCCGAAGGAGAAAAATAAGTGGAGCACGGCCTCCCAATCTTGGAAAGACTACGCCGCTCACGTTTTCAAGGGAGCCTCCTTCTACTTTGATTTTTTCCCCATGTTTCAATTTCCCTTCTATCTCGGCAGCAACTTTGTGAACGATCCCAACGTTCCCAGGCTCCTCCCGCTGGATCGTCTGGGCAAAATGCACGTTCGTTTCACCTTTTTCGACAAGCAAGATCACATTTTTCGAAAACCCGGCGCGGGAGTCGCCGCCGCCAACAAGATGTACCGGTTCGCCTTTGAGGAATTCAAAATGTGTCTGGAGGAAGTTCGGCTTTCTCCCGCGTTGGAGAGACAGCTGGCGACCAAATCCAGGATGGAATTTCCCGGGGTCACTCGCCTGCAACTGGTCGACACCGTGCCCGACGCGTCGCCCACTCACAAGATTGTGTTTCAAGACATTTATCTTCCCGAGGCCATTTTGATCTTTTGCCTCGACAAACAAGTGTCCTCGGGCACTTTTAATTTTGGCACCGCCACCGATCAAAACGTTTTCAAGGATCATCGCATTCGCTATCTGGACTTTAGCTTTGACAACAAAAAATTTTGTCTCAAGGAGCCCAATTTTGGAAAATTTCGAGAAGATCGTTTGGTTCTCAAGCAGCTAGCCGATTATCTCATGTTTCCCATGTTTGGAATCTATCCCGATCCGGCAAAGCTCAATCTAAGCGCCATTCAAGATGGCGGAGCCCAGTCGCCCTTCCCGCACGTTTACGTTCCTCTGTGCGGCAATTTTGCCAAAAAGGAACGTCTCGTGCCCGCCACCGACGACGGTTCGTGCATTTCCCGCAAGAGCGATTTGGAAATTGCCATTCAATTTGAATTGGCCAATTCTCAACCCAGCGCCGTTTACGTCTGCTACGCCATCTACACCGACGTGGGCAACATTTTGGATGTCAAAAGTCAATATTTTTCGTCTCCCTATCTGAGATACATGTAGGGCGTGCGCTCAATAAAATGTGCATCTGTTTCTCTCTTTTAGTCTAGTTTCAACATGTGTCTGGTAAAGACTGCTATTTGTTTCAAATGCAATAACGCTTTTCTCGTGCCGGAAAGAAAAACTTGGAAATTGAGAAGCTGTCAAAATCCATCTTGTCTGAGACGGACTCGGTCAGGAGCTGCAGCCCATTCTCTACTCTCTAGCCCGTGCAGCTCTCTCTGCGATTCTGAACCCTGCGGAAATGTTCTCTTTTATACTCATATCCCTTGTAATGCATGTTGTTTAATTAATACACAGGAATGAATGCTGAATCATTTATTGTAAAAAAGAAATGAAAAAAAAATAAAACAAAGGTTTCTCCACCAAAAAAAATGTGTTTTTTTATTTTTAAACTTAATACTAAAGATAGGTTTGGCTTAAATCTAAAACAAGACGTAGAAAAAAAGTAAGAGAAAGGAAAAAAAGGGGGGTGCTTGCGCGCGCGCTACTAATAAGCTAAGTAAAAAAAGGGTGTTGAAAGAGGTGAAAAAAAATCATGATAAATGAAAAAAATGGGGAAAAAAAACATTTTTCGCTCGCTCTCTCTCTCTCTCGTCATTTCCTTTTCCGGGTCGGGTCGGGGGGGTCAGGCAGATTGCGCGTGGCGACTCAGCGAGGGATGGCGATGCATTCGCGAGCCCACGTCATGATGGTCTTTGGGTTGTCCACGTCTCGGTCCAGCTGAACGCAGCACCCCTTCGAGGGGACGAAGCCTTCGGCGTCGGGCGTGATGGTCGGACCAGTGTAGGGCGGTCTTTTGGTCGCTTGAAATTGGGGCAATTTCCTGATGGCTTCCGGCTTGCTCATCCTTTTGAAAAAGATGTACAGGCTATTTTGGAAGTAGGAAATTTCCACCACAATCTTGAAGCAATCATTTTTGCTCACCGTCTTGCAAAACAGGGTGCCTTCGTCGTATTCTTCCGCGTCTCTGAGCATGGCGTCGTACGCCTCGTAAGCTTCGGGCAAGACCTTGTTGAGCAGATTCGCCATGGCCTGGCGAAAAAGCAGAATGGGTTTTCCCAAGCTGTCGTTGAGAAATTCAAAGACGTGATCTCGAGTTTCTTCGTGGAGGCGGACTTTGATGTCTCCGTGTCGGAGGAGGAATTTCATCTGGGACAGATCCCTCGGAAATTCCGTCTGGGCGGGAGCGACGGGGCCTGGGTCTTGGCTGAGAATTCCGACTTGGACCGCTTTCGTTTCCCATTCTTCGTCTTCGGGGAACAGGGCTTGGGAGGCTTGTTGGCTGTCGCCATTCCGTTCATGGCGTTTGGGGGCGTTTTTTCTGGGCTTTTTGACGGGAGTAGCGGGGACGAGAGGGACTTTTTTTCGTTTGACGGCGGCGGCTTCGGCGGCTTCCTGGGAAGCCAAAAAGTCTTCGGCTTGTTGTTGTTGGATGGCCTCGTTGCGAGCGTCCTCGTCGTCGTCGGCGTCACTGATGTTTGGCGGAGTCAGGGGAGCAGCGAATTGTGTCTGTTGAGACATGACACTCTCGGTCGGTCGGTCGTGGAGCAGAAGAGCAGAGGTGAGATGTTGAAATCTCAATGATTTGTCTGGATTCTTGGACTGCTTCTTTTATAGTCATTTCAGTTGCGCTCGAGGCTGGCTTTTTTCAAAGACAAGCGCAGGGCAGGCTGGATGGCTGGTGGGCTAGGAGGCAGGCTTGCTTCAAGGTGATTGGTGGATCTGGCTTCTTTCTTGTTGTTGATTGGGCTGGCTCTGGCGCGCGCGGCAGTGAGGAAAAGGGTGACTGGGGAGGGGGGGAGTCAGTCTTGAGAGTCTGTTTGAATTGAATGGTAGTCTGATGATGAGAGGAGATGTTGATGGAAGACGAGGAGGATGATGACAGCAGCAGCAGCAGCAGCAGCAATCACGAGGACAGACTTGAGCCGAGTCCCGATGTTTTAGATCAATTCAAAGTAGACATTCTTTCTCTCGAGGACGGACCCGCCGCTAGAATTGTTTTGTACAACGTCAATCTTCCTCGTCGACTCTGGCAAGACGAGTCTTCCTTGATTCGGATCCGCGATCTAGTGACGCGAGATTTTCACAATGTTTCTGGCATTTATTTTCAAATGTCGGCAACGTACACTTTGGTAAATCGCGAGAACGGCGAAATTCGTACCTGGTCGGGCAGCTTCAATCCTCGAAATCGGGTCATTAGCGAATTGACGTCTCACTCGTCTTTTCAGTCCGATTCTTTTGTTCCTTTTGTGTTGGCTCATTCTTCGCCGGATTGGGTTTTCGACAAGTTGACGACCGGAGGAGGACAGCTGACGGCCGGAAAAACGTCGGTGTGGGTTTTGGACGAGGTGAAAAGCATAGTCATTTCTTTTCAGGCTCGAGTAGGGGTTTCTCATTCTTTTTTCAGTCGTTATCCTTCCCTGAATTGGCGGACGAGACGGTCCAGTCGGAGGAGACATGGCGGCGCCGCAGCGCCCGGCGGCGGCGGAAACAAAAGAGGTTTCGGGTTTCAGCTTGACTGAGGCCCACGCTCTCGCTTTTCGAGCAGCCCGTGTTCCTCGCCGTTGGCGTCCCGAAGCAAAGTGGCCTTGGTGGAAACGTCTCGAAGGTCTTTCTTTGGTTCGATTCGTCTTGCATCATTTGGATCTCGCGCTTCAATGGCAAGCCAGCCTTCCCGTTGCTCTCCTCGTTTTGATGGATCGACAGAAAGGAAAAAAAGTTCTCTTGTTTGACGGTCGACTTTGGGCCAAAGCTGCCGGCGAAAGACCCGAACCCATCGGTTGGCTGATTTCTCGACGCAGCGAAAGATTGGTGTGCCAATACGACGACGCGTCTCAATTTCCCAGGATCACTTTGCCGTCGTCGTCGTCGTCGCCCCCTCCAACGGAGCGACCTAGTTTGCGCGAATTGCTCGGATTCGACGACGACGTTTCTTTTTCGGATCCTCAAAATCTGTCGGATTTGCAGCAATGTTTGAAAGCCCATCGCAGCGGCGGCGGCGGTTGGGACGCCCGGGACGGAGGAGTGACGGTCGTGCAAGGAGAAGACGGAGACGTTTGTTTTTCCAACGGGCGTCAATTTGTCGTGGAGGCCAAGACGGACGAAAGCTGTCGAATTTTTTATCAAGACCTCGTGAGTCGACCTGTGAAACCCCTGCGGTCGCCCGCGACGTCGAGCGAGGAGGAGGAGGAGGACGACGACGAGAACGGCAGTGACTGTTTGAACGACCTCGAGGACGGAAGAAGGATGGCGGAAATTTTGCGAGCCAATCGATCGGCCGCCACCTCCGTTTGTCATTCGGGTCTCAATCTGGCCTTTCGTTTGGGAGTCATTTCTCTCCAAGAGTTTCATTTTCTGTCTCTGGAATTGGGAAAAACCGCCGCCAGCTTGGCCCTGCACCTGGACGAACGAGGTCATTTGAGGCACATCTTTTACAGAGACGCAGAAAGTTCGTTCGGTCAGGAAGTGACGTGTTTCGAAGAGAAATCCGAGGACAAAAAAGAAGACGAGTGTCGAGAAAAGGCTGTTTTGAACATGAACGCCTTTTGGAACGACGTTTGGAATCGTCGCCGAATCTGGGGGGTGCCAGCTCGCGCGCAAATATTGCGAGACGTGCTGGCCCGACTGGAGCGTTTGACCGTGTCCTCTCACTCTTCTCCTTTCGACAAATGTTTGCGAGACCTCAAGAGGTGCGTCAATCTCCAATGCCTCGTTTTTTTTTCTTCGCAGGAAGATCAGATTCACAGCATCAAATTCTATTTGGCTCATTACGCGTGCAAAGTGATTGGAAATCAGAGAGGTTTGCAGTTGAAGACGAGCAGCGACAACAACATTTACGCTCTCGTGGTGGCCGGTCAGGTGTCCGTCTTCAACGTGCAAGCTTACGTCAACGCCAAAGAGGACGCTGAATTTTTCGACCGAAATTCCTGGATTCCTCCCCCCGCCATTTCGCACTCTGCGCGCAATTTGCAACATCAGCCCGCGCCCCACCAAACGAGGAGATCGATGGTTTCTGCAGTCGTGTCGCGGGCTCGCGCGGTGGCGTTTGCTCACTTGGAATTTTGGACTCGTTTCGGCCGAGACTCTGTTTCTTTTTTCGGCGTCGATTTGCACGGAAACGGACAGGCTTTTCGATCCGCTTCTCTTTTGGCATTTGAAAGTGTTTGGACGCGTTTCATTCATTTGGGAGGTCCCCTCGTTCAGGGCCCGGAAAAGATGAAACCTCATTACGCCAAGATGTTGCGTTCGGCATCTCGAGGAGGATTCGCTTTCAGCGCCCGGAAATTTCTCGACGCGGGATCGCGAGGCAGTCGTCGCAGCATCATGGAATTTGATCTTTCGTCGGCCTACGGTTATTCCGCTTCGAACGCCCTGATGCCTTCGGGGTTTTGCACGGGCTTTTTTCGAAAGACGGAAGAAGAAGAAGAAGAAGAAGAAGAGGTCGTCGCGGCTGGTCCGTTGATCAAGACAGACGTGGTGCGACGGCATCAAACGTTTGAATTCAAGGCCGTCTATTTCACGTTGCGAAAGCTGATGTCTCAAACCGACGACGGGATTCGCACCGTTTACAGCAATTTTTCTCCGTCTGGTTTGTTTCACCTCGACCAATATCCGGCGGATTTGGTAGTCATTTTTGACAAAGGTCCGATGAAGGTGTATCAATTTGACGGTCATTTCGTTCACGGCTGCGACGTTTGCGCCTCGTCGACGACGAGGTGGAGAAAATTTTTTGCCCACGGTCAGACGCACGAGGAGGTCCGAGCCAAAACGATCCGACGAGATGGAATCTTTCGAGAGTGGGCGTCGTCATTGAATTCGTCGTCGTCGTCGTCGTCCGTGGTGGAATACGCGGTCATTTCAGATTGTCACTCTCCGGGCTATTCGCCTTGGAGTTTGGACAAGGCCTTTCAAACGGATCCCGTTTTAGCTCAATTGGTGACTTCTTACCAAACGGTCGGCAGATTGGAGAGGAGAAAACAGGGAGGGCGAAAGCGAAAGAGAGAAGAAGAAGAAGAAGAGAGCCGAGGTCGGCGGCGGCGGATCCTCTCTTTGTCCGAGGTGACGCTGGAATCGTGGTTGAATTTCATGAAGAAAGAAGAAGAAAACAATTCTTTCACGTGCATCGCTTGGGTCAAGGGATTTTGCCCGTCGTCGTCGTCGTCGTCGCCCAATCCAGCCGCCGACGGTTGTCTCATTTCTCATTCGTCGTCGTCGTCGTCGTCGCCTTCCGGCAGCGGCGGTTGCCGCCTGTCGACCAGCGCACTGGCCGAACCCGTCGTGTTGATTCGAGATTATTTCAGATATCTAGTGTCTCATCGCGGCTTTGTCGTCACGGACCTGGAAGCTGTGTTGTTTTTCAAAACAGAACCCATCTTCAATCAAATTTTTCGAGAATTGATTGAAAGACGTCGTTCCAGTCAAGACTTCAAAGAAAAGAATTGGATCAAACGTCTAGTCAATTTGTCTTGCGGATTTTTCGGCTTTCAGGTGAACGGCCGCAGCGGTTTTCGTCGTTTTTCCATTCGTTCCCGCATCCCCCGGACGTTCAACGTTTCCCGTCACCAAATCGACTTTCGCCAAGGCGCCGTTTGTTTGGACAGCACTCAATACTACGTCGTGTCCCTGGGTCGCCGTCCTCGTCGTCGTCGTCGTCGCTGCGGGCCTTCCAACAACGCTCTGGCTCTTTTCTTCACGGTGGTCGAAATGGGCAAGCTCCGTTTGGTGCAGGCTCTGCAGTTTTTTTCCAGACATCTTCCTCCCGCCAGTTGGTCTTTGCTCTATTCCAACGTCGACAACCTCATCATCGCCTTGGAAGGAGCCGGCAATCTCGAGGAAGCCGTTTTTTTGGCTGCCGGCAGCGACGGTTTGGCCCGATATCTCGCAGAAAAACCTCTCTACTTGGCTGCTTCCAGCCAGGAGGCTGAACCGGGACAACTCAAATTGGAATGGTTGTGCAATTCGCCCTCTTGGAGGTTCATCACTCTGGGGATCATGCACTACGTTTTGAGAGACAACGGCAATCACGACGACGACGACGACGACGGCGGCGGCGACCGCAGACTGCAGCGACAAAAAACGGCGGGTTTGTCCCGTCTTTCGAACCGACGGGCATTTCGTTACGCTCTCAGTCTCATGTTTGGCAAAGAGTCGTCAGTCGTCATTCCCCAAGATCGCCGCATCAGCAAGTTGCACTCGACAGCAACCGTGCGTCAAAACATGGTGTGTCGCCGTCGCGGAAGTTCTCCTCCCCCCTCCTGATTATTTTCATTTTATTGTTGTTGGTCGCGAATAAATTATTTTTTGACATTCACGTGTAATTATTTTTATTCTCTCTCTCTCTCTCAGCAGAGCGTGAAAAAAATGACCCTGGCCGAGATTCGAACCTCCGCTCGCCCCGTTTCCAGCCCGTGAACGCGCGTTAGACCGCTCGGCTACAGGGTCATTCGCTCAAAATGAACTCTCTTTTCCACCTTTATATTTCTAGTCGCCATTCTCATCTCTCTCTCTCTCTTTCTCCCATTCTCCCATTCTCCCCTCCCCCTCCGAAAAAAAAGAGAAAACCAGTTTTCAAAAGTTGGTACAGTGTTATTAGCAAAACAAACAAATCAATGACAATAACAATAATAGCAAAACAAACAAATCAATGACAATAACAATAATAGCAAAACAAACAAATCAATGACAATAATAATAATGCATGTATTTTCACAATCCGTGTACCCCGTATTTTTTTGCTAGTTCAAAAATTCTGACATAATGCATTTGGAATCGATCTTCTTCTTCGTCAGAGCGGCGGCTGTCGCGACGACGGCGGCGGCGACAAAGGGCGTCGTCGTCGTCGTCGTCGTCGTTGCGGCCGGCTTCATAAAACAAATGACTGTCGTCGTCGTTCTCGTCGTCGTCGTCGTCGTCGTCGTCAGCGGCGGCCGTCTTTTTCTCCTCTCCGTCGATGGTGCCGTTCAACACCTCCTCGTAGTAGAGAGAATTTTTTCTCAGGGCCCCGATGACGTAGGCGTAGAGGTGTTGAGACGGAAAGTCGGAAGGCGAATATTTCTCCAGGGTGGAGAGGGCTCTTTCAAACGTCCCCACGATGAAGTGGTACCGGTCAAATTCTTCGGCCAGGTTGATGTGAGCTTGTTCCTGGGGCGGCACCTTGTGGACGTACAGCTCCAGAAAACGGTTTTGAACGGCCGCCAGATTTTCTCCGCCAATGTTTTTTTTGATTCCCCCCGCCGCAACGTCCTGCAGTGGCCAACGTTACAAAACTTTTCATTGCCGTCGTGGGGGGCGGCGATGCAAGCACGTCACCCCCCACGACGGCAATGAAAAGTTTTTATAGCATTGACACCTGAACTTGGCTCTCCATCGTTTGAAGGGTCCAGTTGGAGGGATCGTCGGGGATCGCCAGCTCGGCGTCCGCAAAGCGCTCCGCCGCCGTCCTCTTTCGCTTGCGATTTCTGGCGGCCGCCGCCTTGGCGGTGGCAAAGAGATTGGGCACCCGCACCGAGTGAGTCTGCATGCGTCCGTTGCTGGAACGAAAAAAACACACATCAACAGGAGCGTCACAAAAGAGAGAGAGAGAGAGAGAGAGAAAGAGAGAAAGAGAGAAAGAGAGAAAGAGAGAGAGAGAGAGAGATTATTACCTGGTGTAAAAGAGATGGAGGGGCGGCAAGTTGGTCACGTTCCCGTAGATCTTGACGGCGGTGGACTCTGCTCTCGAGATGGCCTTGAGCTTGTCAAAATCCACCCCGAAAAACTTGCCGATGGCGATGTCGTGGAGAAAAATCATGTTCTTTTTCCCCACTTCGAATCGGCCGACGCCCGCGTCGCCGCCGCTCTGCGACGTGGAGGAGAGGAGTTCGTGGGCCGTTTTTCGAATGACCGCCTCCAGGATGGTGGATTTGCCGCACGACGATTTTCCGACGCACCCCAGTTGAAGCAATTTGTCGCCTCGGACGCGTCGACAAGTGACGAAAACGAAAAACGTGAGGAACCACATGTCGACGGGAGCAATGTTGCCCAACATCCGAGGGGAGCCGGTGGCGAAGCTGACGTAGCGATCATTGTCGATGAACTTGCCGAACATGACGCCGTAAATGCTGCTCAGTTCTCTCCTCGTTTTTTGAGGCACCAGCATGTTGTAAAAGAGGCCGTCCATTTCGGCCTCTTCTCGTCGGGTCATGAACGACTTGAAGAGCTTGTGGAGTTTCAGGTGCAGGCAGGAGGAGGCCGCGCTGAGCTTGGCCAACACCGCCCTCTCCAGAGTCGCTCTTTTTTCTTCTTCCGACAGTTGAGGGGGGATCTGAGCCTCAACGGCTTCGACAAACTTGGCCACCAGCTCGTCCGATCTCACCTCCCGAGAGTTGAGGATTTTCGGCTTGTACTCCGTCAGCAGTTCTTCTTCGACGTCCGTCACCTCTCGAACAATTCGATCGAGGGTTTGGGCGGTGAGGCCGGTGGCTGTTGCTGCTGCTGCAGGGGTGTGGTCTTCGTCGGCGGCGGAGGTGGTGAGGGCCACGAAACGAGCCACGGTCCTCTTCCTCCTCTTTTCGGCAATCATTTCGTCTTCGGCAGAAGGTTCCCGGGACGACAACGGCAAGGGAAAGGAGGCGCCGATTCCCCTCCCCGCGATGTTTTCAAAGTTGGGACAGTTTTCCATGATGTGTGAGCGGCGAGACTGCAAAAAGACAAGTGGGGGTGAAAAAAAAACGCTTTCATTGGGGAACGCGGCGGGAGCGACGACGAGGATGCGATTGCATGTAATTCAACGTCAGAGCGTGCAAGCGTTTATTTTTGACATACGAGACCGGAGCGTGGTTGGCCAGCAAGACGGCCAGGAGAGGCACAAAGCTCGCGACAAAATCTCGCGGTGCCGGGCGTCGACGGCTGCCGCGGGCCGCCGACGCCGTCACCTCTCCGGGACCCGACTTGCGGGTGGCTACTTGCAAAAAGTCAATGATGGAAAATTCTTGTCGGTCCACGTAGGCCAGGCGAAAGTCTGAGCTGATGCACACTTGCGGACACTTGAGAACTTCCCTCATCAAATTTTTGGCCACGTTCCACTTGGCAAAGTCAAAGCCGGTTTCAATTTCACTCTCCAGCTGCCGGTTCATCTCGTCCCACTGCCTTCGCAGACACACTTTCTTCTTCTTCTTCTTCCCGTCGTCGTCAACGTCATTGTCGTCGTCTCGGTCTTCTTCGTCGTCGTCGTCGTCGTCGTCGTTCTTGCCAACTTGCACGTTTTGCAACGGGACGAGGACAAAGGCCTCGTCCGAAGCAAAGCCGGCGGCGGCCGGAAGGCGAACTTTTCGCGTGCGCGACGCTTGCAGCATGTCCTCGCGGTACTTGGTTTCAACGTAGACTGCGCAAAAAGGAAAGGTGGTGACCTCGCCGCGCTGCGCGCTCGCGCCGGCGCCTGCCCGCTGCTTCTGCTGCTGCTCGGCAAAGAGATTTTCCACGCCGGAAAAGGCCAAGACGGAACGGTGAAAGGGAGAGGTGGCCACGGAATTGATTTTGAGCACCACCGTGGATTTGGTTTTTTCGGCGTGAGCGAAAATGTCTTCGAGGCAGCTGCGCGTGTCCGAACTGAGAAAAAACGTGCTCTTGACGTGCCGAGCCAAACTGGACGCCGAGTTGTTGGCGAAAAGGAGGACCAGGTTGTGAACAGATTTCAGCAGCGAATAGAGAGGGCTGCCGAGGCACGACTGGGTGACGAGAAACACCACGAGTTGGTAGTGGTGAGCGCCGTAATTGACGAGATGTTCCACAGACTTGGTGAGAGTCTGCAGGTCGTCCAAAATGACCACGTCGCCCGGCTGGACCAGATCAAAGAGGTCCTCTCGCGTGCCGGCCAAGTCGTGCAAACCCACCGACACGAGGTCAATGAGGTTTTCCTCCTCCTCCTCCTCCTCCTCCTCCTCCTCGTTTTTTTTTTTCAGGTCGTTGTCTTCGTCGTCGTCGTCGTCGTCGTCGTCTTCTTCTTCTTCGGCGTCTTCCCAGGGATGGCTAAATTGGGTGTCCCTCTGATTGCAGTTGACGTACACCACTCGTCGGATCTTTTTTCCGGCCTCAATAAAGACCTCTCGGTTGAGCATCACCTGACGCAGGAACCAAGTTTTGCCCGAGTTGCTGGCGCAGGTGATGAGAGTGGTGGAAGATCGAGGAAAAACGCTGCATCTCAGGTCGTTGTCGTTGTCGTTGTCGTCGTCAGCAAGTCTTTTCTTTGTCGTCGTCGGCGGCGTCGTCATCATCATTTACGCGAAGAAGAAAAAGTGGTGGACGACGCCGTCGACGATTGCGAGCCGCTCCTCTTCCGGTGACGCTGCTGGTGGTTGGAAATATTTTTGCCGCTGCCGCGGCGATGCTGCTGCTGCTTGTCGGTCTTCGATGACAAACGGTGATGACCGCTCTTGCCGCTGCCGCGTTCTCGGGCGTTCGACGCAAGACTGCCGCTGCGGGAGAGAGAGCTCTGCTGAGGGCGCGAGGGCACAGCCATTTCCAACAGGTCCCCGGCGGGAGCGGCGGCGTCGGCGGCAGGGGCCGGTCTCTTGCGCTGCTGCGGCGCCAGGCGCAGACTGTTGCCCCACTTGTCCAGCAGATCCTCGTAAAAGGTGTGATATCGGACGGCGACGGCCACGAGCGCGGAAAAGGGAATTTCCATTCGGTGAAACTCGGTTCCCGGGGCGGCTGCGTTGTTCCGAATGTCCAGCCGGACCCAAATGTTGGAGGCGACGGGATGGTCCGAGTCGAGGCGGGCCTCGAAAAAGAGGCGGTCCTTGAGTCTGGCCTGGAAGGTGGCGACACCGCTCTCGCCGACAAAGCTCACGCCCGGGTCGGTCGCGACGGGCTGATCTTTGCTGCCGAGTTGTCTGGCCGTCGCCGCCAGCCTCGTCTCGATGGCCTGCCACTCTTCTCGCACCAACGTCAGCAGGCTCAGGTATTCGTGGACGTGCATTCGAAGCGTCCGACGGCCGATGAGGGAGCGGCCCTCGCGCAATTCGCCCGCGTCCTTGGCCTCGTCTTCGATCCACCGGCCAAACATTTCGTTGGGTCCGACCGTTCTCTGGAGAAAGACGAGGTAGCGGTACGACTCCAGGTCGGTCGGCAGCCCCAGGAACTGAGGAAACCAGGTAGGCCGAGCGTCCAGACACACGATGGCTCGAAAGCCCGGATCGAAGGCGGAGCTCGCCTCGCCGTGGATCCAGATGCCCTCCGACTTGGCCTTGATTCGATAGACTCGAGAGTCGAAAGGCGTGAGCCAAGTCGCGGCCTTGGCCGCCGTCGGGTCGGGGACGGGAACCGACGCGATGACGGCCGCCAGATCCACCATCTCATCCAGGTCGTCCAATTCCTGGGACGTCAGAACCGTCGTCGGCGCGGCGGCGCCATCGGCTTCGGGCAGAGGGGTCACGGTGACGAGCGGCGGCACGGCGTCGGCGACGACGGCGACGGCTTTTCCGGAAGAGGTAAAGTAACCTCCGGACGCGGCGGTCGGCGGCAGAGACTTCTTGTTGGCGGCGGACACGGCGAGAGACGACATGACTGAAAGAAAAGCAAAAGACATTAAAAAAAGAAGAAAGAAAGAGAGAGAGAGAAAGAGAGAGAGAGAGAGAGAGTTTTTCATCAGAATTCGGCGCTCCAGCGGGTGTAGTGGCGGCCGTAATCCAACACCCGCTCCACCAGGACTCGATCCCGCCGGAGCGCGTACTTCAACAGCGCGTCGTCCCTGAGGTCCTCCGCCGCCGTCGGCAAGAGGTGGGCGTCGCTCTGCACAAAGGCAAAGTTTTTGGCCTGGTCGCGGACGGAACGATGGGCGGTCTGCGCATAGTGCTCTCCTTGGAAGGAGGAGACGAACCGAGAGACGGGCAGATACTCCAGGAGCCGTTCGAGCAGGCGGAGACGGTGGTGCCGCCCGCTCGAGCAGTGCCGGTACAGGTCGTGAGTTTTCTGCGCCGCCCGGTGCAACACGGCCACCGCCTCTCGGCGACGCCTCTCTCGCACCGACAGGGGGAGGCCGTTCACCGCGTCCTCCGCGACGGGCGGAACGTGACCGGGCCACGACGGCCAAAAGGGTTCCGACTGAGTCGGCCCGTGCCAGAGGGCGAAAAAGACGGTGACGGCGAAGAGCCGATCGGCGGCCGAGACCGAGGCCCGTTTCATCCAAGTGTCGGCCCTGGGACGGGAAGCGCCGCCCCGCCCGGAAATTTCGCCCTTGACAAACTTTGTGTACTTTTCCCGGGCCTCGTCGTCGTCGCTGACGCCGTCGACGGGCACCACCTTGGACAGGGCAATCTGAAACACGTACCACGTGAGGTGGTAGTAGGGGGGCAGCGTTTCGAGCCTCACCGGGTTTCTCTCGCCGTCCCAAAAGGCCCGGTGGGCGTCCAGCAGAGAGCGATCGCGAGCTCTCTTTTCCGCCAGACGGACGTTTTCCTCCGGGCTCCTGCTGCACGCAGAGGGGGTCGGCAGAGGCCGCCGTCCGTTTTGGTCGAGCCGGTACCTCGAGTGCTTGAGCAGGGGCAGCAGGCGCAAGACGCCTTCCAGATTGACCCGAAGTCGCTGGCTGATGCTGCCCTCGGCCAGCCGACCGTGAACGGTTCGCTCGAGCCGGGCCAGCGTCTGCTCCAGCAGGTCCCAGTCCTTCTTCCAACACTCGCGAGCCGCCTGACAAAATTTGTGCATCGCCAGACTCACGTACGTCTCCAGCAGCAGGTCGAGCGACAGACAGAGCTGCGACCAGACGTGCGAGAGCACGAGTTGGTCGTACAGGTGGCTGCTGCTGGGGACGCGTCCCAAATTTTTGACAAAGAGGTCGGACGCCTCCCGGTGCAACCCGTAGGCAACGAGCACCTCGTGTCGGGCGACCGCCATCTGCCAACGGTTGGCCAGCAGGTTGGAGCAGCGGGCGACTCCGCCCGTCACCGCGCTCGAGCCATCGGCCAGGGCCAGGCAGCTGAGAGGGAGGTCGAGGAAGACGTGAAAGGTCGACAGAGAGGCGGCGAGGCGTACGAGCACGTCCACCTTAAACTTTCGAAAGTAAAAGTGGGGGCTGCCGGCGGGCGGATGGAGGAGGCCCGCGAGGTGCGTCAGCATCCAAAAGGCCACAAAGACCGTCACGTGGTGACGTCCGGCCGCCGAGCACGCCTCCAAAACTTGCAGAGCCAGAAAGAGCTGCTCCTCGCCGCAGAGGGCGGCAAAGGAACGGTCAAAGTCGCTCCGAGCGTAGCCCGACCTGTCGCAGAGCTTTCGCATCTCGTCGTACACCTCTTCCTCGCCCATGTCAAAGTGAGTTTGCCGCAGACCCCGGGAGGCTCCCGGAAAGACGAGCAGCGGGTGGAGGGGATAGGGCAGGCGAAAAGTGACGGGATCGCGACATTCCACGCCGCCGCCGCCGCCGAGCGAGACGAGGCGATAGTACTTGACGGGCAGCAGGTCGGGGGGCGCCGACACGTTGAGGACCCGGGTGAAGCCGTGCCAGTGGAGCGCGTGGTGGACGACGCCGCTCTCGCCCGAGACGGCCGCCTCAAAGGCCGTCAGCTCTTGTCGGAGGAGACGACGGTTCTTCTCGTGCTGGCCGACGGAACCGCAGTCGCAACCGCACGACGTTCCCTGGAGGTGGCCGACGGCGCCCACGTACTGCTCGGCCTGCGCCATCACGACCCGGAGCAGGTGGAAAAAGTGGTCCGAGGGAACGCCCAACTTGCCCTGTCCCACGTCGGCCTGCATGATGCCCAAGAGACCTCCCGGCTGGCTGCGGACAAACTTGGCCAGGTGTCGGCCCCGAAGGTGGCAGGCCACGAGAAGCTTAAAGTCCGAAGCCAGGGAACCCCGAGCCCCGAAGCCGGTGTCGTCGTCGACGCCGCCCCACCAACCGAAGCTGCCCTCTTGACCGTGCTCGAGGCGGCTCGGGTCGTGGTCGACGTCAACGCCCGAACTGGCAAACCAGTGACCGGCCCACGTTCGGCCGTGCTCTTCCGCGCAGTTGCCCATGGCCACCTGGATGACGGCTGCGCGGACCTTCTTTTTTTGTTTCCTCTCTTCCTCCTCCGTCTCTTCTTCTTCCTCTCGACGACGACAACGCTCGTCCCTCCCGAACCACGTCTTGGGCAACGTCAGGGGGAGTTCGGGACGCGTCGACCAGCCCTCGCCCTCGTGCTTCATCACGACCGCCGCCAACCTCCGAGCGGCGTGCTGTCGGAGCGTCATCGGCTCGCAGGTGGCAAAGCGTCGGAGGTACTCCCGGAGCTCCGACCCGCCCGCCGCGCCTGCCTCCCGGAACCGCTGGCGGCGAAAGGCGTCGGCCGCCAAGACGGAGGCCGTCATCTCTCGGGCCCTCTGGCCCCTTCTCGTCTCGATGGGCGTCGTCCTCGGCGGAACTCGCTTCGTCAGCCGATTGACCTTGGCGGCGTAGACGACGGCCCGGCGACGTTCTCTCTCTCTCTCGACAACGTCCTCTGCCGTCTCGGCGGCCACGATCCGGCTGAGAAATCGGGTGCGAGGTCCCGGACGTTCCATCCGCGCTCTCTGCTCGGTGGGACACGTCTGCCGGCGACAATCGACGACGTACTTTTGCCAGGAAGGCGGACGACGGGCAGAAGGCATGACTGCAACAAGAAAGAAAAAAAAAATCTATTTTTTGAGCCAAAAGAATGCAAGAAGGGCCCCCCCCCCC
>Ga0214208_1000011_pt1 | contig 23643 bp, 5 predicted proteins | sample TroBogEpilimnion_30_FD_153046 | JGI IMG/M metagenome (GOLD analysis project Ga0214208, IMG submission 153046) | Freshwater microbial communities from Trout Bog Lake, WI - 21JUL2009 epilimnion | ecosystem: Environmental > Aquatic > Freshwater > Lake > Epilimnion/Euphotic zone | place: Trout Bog... | reverse complement strand
CTTTGCCATGTTTTTATCTGAGTCTATTATTTCGATGTAAGACAAAGATAAATGTTTCCTTGTAAAACCAAAAATAAAAATTATTCTGTATCTCACTTTTTCTTTTTATTCATGTTCATAATCATAATCAGCGATTTCGAGATAAGGCTTTACAATTTTGTATTCATTCCATGATGGAATACTAGAGAACAATTTTGTATTTAAAGACATATCTTGAAGTCCTGGTTCGCATTTGTGAACAAGAGGAAATTCCTTTGGAAGACTGTAACCACACATTAGAGTACCTTTACTAGAGAATACTTTAATTAGGTTTTCGTCTTTATTGTAAGGATGTGTGATATAGATAAATGAAGCCATACATTTGTTGAAGTAATCTAGGACAATACTTTCACTATCTTCAGAAAAAGCTCGATATCCAAGGGGTAATTCAGGTCTTTGAGTCATCCTTTGCCTACCCTTGATACGAGGATCTCCCGTTTCTCTTAGACGGCGGAACTCGTTCATAGTGGGCATTCTTTCAAAAAGATTAGGATCCAGCTCAAAGATTTGATTATCAATTTTGCATCGAGCTAAGTAGAAATAGATAGACGTAGGAAAAATAGGGACATCCAGCACTCTTTTCCTATAGCATAGCAGCACTCCATTTGGCCTGAATGCAATGTATTCTTTTTCATCTCCTCCACTTTTCCATTTTTCATTAAAAGAAAAAGAACCGAAATATTCACTGCACTTTTGAACATCAATATGACGCTCTTCTATCGTCTTTTGAGCAACATTTGTTTTTTGAGCAACTGAAAAGAAATGTAAAAGAAAAAGCAAGTTAAGAGACCGCAATTGAAATTCAAAGATTTTTAGCAGATGCATTTTATTCATGGCCAGTGTAGTCATAGTTATCAAAGTCACCAGTTAGGAAATTTTTGAAGAAACTAGCATATTCTTTCCAAGTAGGCATACGGTTAAATAAGTTAGCATCTAGATCATTTCCCCCTTCTGTAGCAGAACAAGCATGTAGAATAGGCACTTCTACCTTAACTACTCTGACACAGTATTCCAAAGAACCTTCTTTGAAGATATGGTAACCTTTTGGATGCAATTTCAAGAACGTTTCGGACATTAAAAGGCAATCCTTAACAGATTGAGAGAGGCTTTCAAAAGTCTCATCTGAATGTTTCACTTTTAAATCAGTCCAACCCCTTAGAATTGCAGTCCAAGAAGGTAACTCTCTCTTTTCTGAATGGTACATTGACTGGTACTTAGACTCATCTTTGACAGAATCACTACACCACTTATTCATATCGCATGATAACCATAGCAAAGGTAGAAACTTCTTGTTATAGCAAATCAGTAATCCATTTGGCCTATAGGCAAGAAATTCGTCTTCTTCATTTTGACTGCGATCAGATTCTTCAAAGCCGAAAGTAGTGATAAAACTTGAGCAGCCATAGACTGCCTCACGGTAGCGGCCTAAGTCAGGTTTTTTCATCAAGGTAGCCTCTATAAAAAGAAGTAGAGGTTTTACACTGTAATCTGTTTTGAAGAATCTGTGATAGTTTAGCATTAACTTCAATTAAGTTTGAAAAAGCTTACTTGAAGATGAGGTTAGCAAGAAAATGCTGAAGACGAGAATGACGATTCCCATTTTTGGCGGATTCTTTTTAGATGTTTTGATGGCAGATATTTTTGAGCGACTATGAGTGTTTTAGGTTTTGATTCGATTAAAATATCGATTAAAAGTAGGATCAATGATAGAAACGTTTGGAGAGGTGATTAATCAGTCATAAAACTTTTCTTTCCTTCTTTTTGACCATTTTTGTACGTTTTCTCTATTTTTCGTCCTTCTGAAAATGGAAAAACTATCAAAAACGTCAAAATTCAAGAAAAAGGGAAACGAACTCTAGAAACGGGTTTTCTGGAACGTTCCTTTTTCTTGATACTCTTTTTAGACCCCTCTAGACTAGACAACCGGCGGATAGCAACAACAAATAACAACAGTAACCAAAGACAACAACACAAACAGACACAGACACAAACATAGACACAAACACAGAGAGATACACAAACACACTAGCTTAGACATAGAAAGTAGACTCTAGTAGTAAATTAGTAGTTACGGAACACTATTAGTTAGCTAGCTGGGTTACTTTTTATAAAAACTATTTTTTAGATTAGTAAGGGGATTAGTATTAGTAGGATACATTTCTCTTTTCTAAAAACATAGTTTTCCCGATACTATTTTTCATAAAAGTTTTCCTTTGGCTCGAGGAAAGGTTTTTTGGAACATAGCATCACCCCGACAAAACCCTAGGTAATCTCTTAATTTGTTGAAGTTGAAATTGAAAAGTTCAAACGACAATCTAAAAAGGTGGGATCGAAAACTCAAAGCGAGATTTTTCGGTTCTTCAGAGGAAAAGATATCGAAGAAGTTTTCATTTTGACCAAAACGAATTATGAGATTCTGTACGTACAAAAGACTGACAAAAACGACTGACAAAACTGACAAATGACAAAGACGCCCTCTAACGAGGAAACCCCGAAACATCTGGTTTTGTACTAAATTCTAATGCGCGCTAAAAACTATATTATATGATCAATTTGTATTAATTTACATTTTTATCTATAATATGGGGAGTTTAGAACAAACCAACCAGAAGTTTCAAAACGACAATTGACATGACGACATACTAACCAACTAACCAACTAAGAGATACCATTGCATTGAATAAGGATGACACATTTTGATGACATTTTTGACAAAGCAAACTGAACTCATGACTGGCCCCGCCTTTGCGTTTTCTGTTTTTCCAACGAAGAATTGAAAATTTAAAGGTGACAAAATTAGGAATGGAAATTGTACTAATCGCTAAAAAGTGAGGGGGTAGGGTTATCTTTGCCCATCCGAACTCTGACGGTTGCGTATAAAAACAAAAACCTAAGAGTGTTTGAGCGAAGTTAATTTTTACTCTTCTCACCGTTAACACCGAACAAAGGTAAAAACATTTTTTGCGATTATTACATTTCTAAAACACTTAGACTTAAGGAAAAGAAAAACTTAGTCATTTTTCAAACGATGAAGACATTTTAGATCTCATCTTCATGGAAGAGAAAAGACTTAGAATTTCTTTTAGGAGCTTTTACAAAGTGCGTTACTCTGAAAAACTTAGAACTTTTTTGGGAACAAAGTAGTGTGGAAATACTTTAAGGAATTTGACCCCAGCGGTTATTACCCTTTAGTATTTGCTCATGAAAACTTTTTTAAGCTCTAACCTGAAGGATAAGGCATTATTTGTTTTTCGGATTCCTTGAAAAATTTTAGAAATAACTTTTGTAACGCTATGCCCATACATGTTGAGGATGGTGAGCATTTTCTACACAAAGTTTCTTGATCATAATAACGGCATTTGTCTTTTGTTTCTATCATTACTAAATATTCTGGATTGATTTAAATGAGTATTAAGTGATGTGCTGATGTAACAACCAGGACAATGCACTACCAAACACTTTTTGCTTATGAAAGTCAGGAAAGATAATTGAATAATGATTGGAAGGAGAGATCTATGTTGGGTTATTTTCAAATAGATAGTTGTGAAGAAATTGTATTGCACTCTTCAAACACTAAAGGCATGCGGAGCATTAGTTAATTGTAGAGCATTAAAAGATTAGGCGCTCAAACTTTGGAAAATTGAAAGTAAAACCGGATTGTCGTATACGTGACGTCGAGATACTTTTAAAGTAACAGGCTCTGTCTTTAAGAACTTTCGGGAACTTAAAGACTAAGCTGGTTCACTGTACAATTAGAACAATCGTCGAGATACTTTAAGTAGCAGGTTTAACGATCAAGATTCCATAAGAATGACACTAACCTTTCTTAGGGTAGGTAGGAGTTAGGATAAATTTTTTAAGGATATCCTTCACAAAAACAAATTCCAGGCTAAGGTAAAAAGGCCCTTTCTTTTCGACAAAACTCTTTTATCAAACCTTGCAGGAAGAGTTTATAAACAAGTTTTCGAGGAAAAAAGGGTGTAACCAACAAAAAGATTTTCAAGACGTGAAACTGATCATTTCCACTTTGAAAAAACTTAGTTGTTACAGAAGCCTTGCAGAAATCTATTCTTAACAACCGGGTTATAAAATAGTATTTTTAGCAAACTTCTGTATTTTTACCTGATCCGAACACAACATGGCAACCTAGGCAGCATTAGAACATTTTCGATCAATCAGAAAAGTGAATATGTCGATGCGAGAGTAGGACTAATGATATGTGACTGATTTCCTCAATTTCTTGTAATTTCAGCAAAAACCGACAAGTTCCTTGTCAAAAGAAGGTTCAAGCAAGACAACACCTTTTCCTGAAAAGGGATTGCAAGATCCTTTTTTAACCCTCTTTCCTATCTCTCCTTATTCTTCTTTCTGAGCATGATTGAAGCTGTGCAGCCTAGCACAAGTATGCAAGAGAGGAAGGCCTACCCTTGGGGATGTCCTTATCACTCTTGTAGAGGCCCCTTCCAAAGAGGTCTCCCCCCACATCGGTCCTTTTCAGGACCACACAGAGGTTTTTCCCATGGACCCTCCTACAGACCTCCTCTGAGACCACCTGTTAGTAGAAACATCGCCACGAATCCCTACGTCAAGCCCCGATCCAGACCTCATCGGAACGACAACAGGAATTTCAACGACTTCACGCCTCCATCGGGAAATTTCACCCCTCACCCTCCGGCCTCAGAACCTCGCTACTACCAGAAGTTCTCTCAGGCCTTGCCGAACAAGATGGAACCGCCAGCAGTCCTCGACTACAGGACTGGTGAAAAGGAAACACAGACGCACAAGAAGAAGAAACCACCCGTTAGCCGTTACCCAGAATGGCAAAGGGAGGCTCCACCATTTAAAAACGGTCAAATGGTTTGTCTCCTCTGCGGTGGTGGACACTACATCCGTTTCTGCCGTCATTCCTCCAACGCTCCGCCGAAGAAGACATTAGTCCCTTCCTACGACTCTTCCATTGAAAACGAGATCTCCTTTCTTGATCACCAGATCAATCAACAAGGTTCCCGCATCAATGATGTAATTCTTTTCTTCAAGGAGGAAAAGAACAATCACTTTGAAAAGGGATCTGTTTATGATCTTCTGATTCAGACATGTCAGAACTCGTACAAAGAACTGGAAGCTTTCCAAAAGAATGTCAGGAACCTACGGAGGAAAAGTTTCATCTCCATCCGTCGCCCGAATATGGCTTATTCCCAATCGACATGGGGAAGCTATATTCAGAAGCTGCAAGACATCAATGAGGAACACATCGCCGCCATCTCGCGACTCGCCATCCAGCACTTCCGTTACCCGGTTGGAGTTGTCAAAGCTATTCTAAAAGAGTTTTTGGAGAAACTCCTTTCAGAAGCGTTGGAAGAAGAGAAGGACCTCCAGTCTCTTCGAAGTTTCAACTATATGTTGGGACTCCAACATTGCTTTGCACTCGAGAGGACCATCACCCGGAAGCAATTCTTCATTGATCATCTTGGAACCACTTTCAACAACATCAACAAATTGGACAACCAGGCAATTTCTACCCTCAAGGAAAACCTAGAGGACCTCACCCTGATCAAATACAGGATTGAGGAGAAACTCGGAAGCCTGCCCGAAAGTCTCCACAACGCAGAAGACTCCAAACTACAAGACGCTCTTTTCTTCATCTCCAGCATGACTGAGATCTACTTTTCTCAATCCGAGGCTGGTAAATCACAGATCCAAGTGTGGCAGAATCATTTGCACAGGATTGTAAATGAATCCGGCCTTGTCCTGGAGCAAGTGATTTCCGACCTTGAGAAAAAGTACAAGAAACTCAAGACTCTCCAACACTCGGACTCTGACGTTTCTCTCAAGATCATGACAGAAAAGAACACCACCCTGACGGATCTTGTCTCCTTGGGACACTGGGACCCTGAAGATCCGCCTCCATTCTACATCCACGATCCAAAGGAACCCTACAGCGCATTGATGAACTACTACCGTCTCTGCCAGAAGAACCTCCATCAACAGAGAAACAAAATCCTTGAGAATCCCTTCCACCAATGGGGATCCTCCAAGCATCTGTTTTTGGACCAATACTTCTCGACTCTGCTGAGGGACATCAACTTGGATCTCCTCCTCTTCGAAATCCGATGTTCAGATCTCTCTTCATACAGCAAGAATGGTCCGTCCAAATTCCAAGCTTTGGATGTCAGACAGAACTTCCTCCTCAAATACTGTCCTTTGACCATTTCTGCTCTGGAAACACCCCTTGAAGAGATCTGGGACGACTACAACTTCGTCTTCCACTATCGGATCCGTGCCCTTCTCCCTCGAATCCTGAAGAAAGAAAAAGACGCCTTCTACAAGGATTCGATAAAAGAAGAACCCCAGACGGGCCAAGACAAGCTCTCCTCTTCGCCTGGTCTTTCTCCGGTTTTCAACCACCATGATTGTGTCATCATCCTGAGCCCTACACCAAACTAAACATGATGCCAAACAGCGAAAACCAGAGAACAACAAGAAAAATGAAGAGCAACACACGTTACAGAAGAAAGAAGACTCTGATGCAGAAGACCCTGATGCCGAAGATCATTTTGTTAGCATTAGGATTTCTCCCCCTATTATCTGCGGATGAGTGCGGGTATCATGCCTCCTTGGTAGGGAAGGAAGATTTTTATCTGACACAGCCGTTTCAGAAAAACATCTCAATTGATCTTCAAGATTACTTTTCCACTTTTGACGAGATCACGGCATATAAAGATCTCTTTGTAAAGCAATTCAGTAATTACAGCACCAATGCTCGATTGGACTCACTGGAGCCCTATCCCTTGATTCCTTTCACTGAAGATCAAAACCTTATCCATATCAAGGAGGAGATACCATCTTTTCGTGCTTCTAGGGAATGTTCTCTAAGAAACGCACAACTTGTGAGGATTACGAATTTAACCAAAGACAAAATCAAGCAAGTTCTGATAGATCATGGTATTCCTTATGTTCCTTTCCTGGGCATAGGATATCAGTCTTCAGTTTACACCCCAAACCAAGGATTTGAATTCTTTGACACACCTCCCTCAGGCTCGAAAACAATACTGAAGTTGCATGAACTGTCTTTGCCGTTTTTGGATAAGCAGGGAAATATTGCTTACCCTCCTACGACGGATGCTTCATCAACTCCTACTATTGGTACTACAACCATTAGCCCTGTAGGGAAAAGAAGTGTAACAACTTTTTCTCCTGAGGATAATGATGTGTACAAAAGCCAAGTGTTGTGTGCTAAGACTAATAATCCCTGGGATCTTTTACGCAATCGGGATTCTTGGTTCAAATTGTACAACAAAGTTTCAAAAACCTTGAATACCCTTAGCAAAGCAATTCCAAAATTTGGTTCAGTTCGTAACACTCTCAAGACACTCCCCTCTAAGGCTAACTCAGTGCTCAACTTGATCAAAATCCAAGCACCTACTTACCTTAAAAACATAGCAAAAGTTCTCAAAACTTTTTCCACTTCTTCCCCTTGGGAGAAAGCAAATTTTTCAGTTCTGGATACTTTCAAAAATCTCATAAAGGACGTCAAAAAGACAGTATCAACTCTGGGACGGTCAAAAGGAATGCTTACAATGACAGAAGGTAATCCATCTTTTATCATCTCAGACGTGGATGAGTCAAATTGGCTTGGTAAATTAAATCTAGATGAGGACGTTTTTGGCATCGCAGGACCCATTCTCGTGGAACCTGTGGGTCATTCAATCCAAGCTTCAAAGGTAGTATCCAGGCCTACGATTCAGCCTATTGTCAACAATGGCAGGGAGGATTCACTGTCAAACGCTAATGTAGAAATAGATAACTATGTAGTTAACCTCAACCTTAAGATTTATGATAGAATTAACGATAAGTTGTCAAAGTACTTGGTTAGACCGAATATCATTAAGAATAAGGTGACCACCGCTACCCATGTGGTGAGAACCAAGAAAAGTAGTTACGCGTTAATAAGGCAGCCATCTCTGACCAATTGTTTTAGGAAAGAAGAGGAGGCATATCCAATATGTCATTCCCTCGACTTTCAGAAGGATCTAGGGCTAGATAACTTCAATAAGGCTAAGTCTATCTCTTGTGGAAATTCCCTTTTTAGCAAAGATTATGACCCTAAGTTCCTGGAATGTCCCCTCGCGGATGCTCCAGAAACAACTTTAGCATATAGAGCACATTGTACAGTACAGGAGGAAAGCAGTGATGACATTGTTGACAACAATATGGCTGCAATCGTAAGTTCCACTAAGCCAATTAGTCTCAGACTCATGTGTGATGATGTATCAAAGATGGATGCTAAATCATTTGAAGTTTCTAATTTTCCGATCCAGATTAGTACTCCTTGTGAAGTCCAAGAGATTAAGGAAGACACTTCAGTGACACTTTTGCCACAACTTAACAAGGATTTTGTCCAAAATCAGTTTAGCACTGAAATCCTTACCCAAACCCCAAATATTGTAAAACCCTCCTTCAATTTCCCCTGGCAACATCCCGCAGCAATGCCTATTACTATAGCATTGTCCATTTCCATCCCCATTTTAGTTATCACAATATTTGCTACTGCCTTGACATGTATTCTGACTAAGACCCCTTTTTGTAAGCCTAAACTCAAGAGGAAACCCTCCCTAAATGAAATCCCCCTTGAAGATATAAAACCTGTTGAAGTTGAAAGATTTCTTGAAGAATATGCCCTTACAAGAGGTCTTCCCGACTACACCAGGCTCTCCAACCTTTTAAACAGAACATCTAGACCCTCGTCTAGACGCAACTCTTTTTCCCGGCAATACCCCTGAGCAAAACTCATGATCCCCAAGTAAACAAGCAAAATTGGCATTTGTAAACAACATCCCTACTTTTACTGGTCCCACAAACCAGAGCAAACAACATCTTTTTAAAGTAAAAATGGCCCAATTTTAAAGAAAAAAGGATTCTTTATATTGAGATGTCAAGGAGCCAAAATGTGTTCTTTTGTGGAGGTAACAATCCACTTAAGTACATCCCTATGTGGTTCCCCATAGGTTTTTCTTTGACATTGATTTATCAGGATGTCCTTCTCCCTTGTGGTACATTAAAGAGACCTTTGCTCAAAAACCCTCCCTTTCCCCCTATCAAGTACTCTTGGGTTTTTGCAGCTCACATATTTGTTGTAACATGTACCCATTGCGGAGAGTTTTTACAGACATTTATTTATTTACATGTCTGTTCACCATTTGTAAACCATTTTTTCATGTTTTGTCTGCCAGAAGTGATGAAAATGGTTAAGTAAGGAAAATTTTCCCAAAGGGTTTTTATGTACTTATGGTGCCATTTCCATCACCCCTGTCACTTTTTTGAGAGGGGTAGATTAATATGTAAAGCTTTTTTAGTTAGAGAAGAAAATTTCGAGATTTACAAAGTAATGCAAATCCAGCAATTCTCCCCCGCAAATTAGAACATTCTAGATAACTTTTTGACCCCGCAATATTTTCACTTTTTCCCAAAACAGAAAGGAAGTTTAAGATGGTTTTTTGTCAGAGAGTTGAGTATTCTTTGATCAGATGTCGTTAAGTCGAATGTTATTTGGTTAGGGTCTCATTTGGTCAAGTATCATTTGGTCAGACGTCGTTTGGGCAAGTGTTATTTGGTTGAACGTTACTCTTTTTCGGTGACATCCGATGTACCGTTATTTGAACTCGAAAATATTCAATTTTCACCTGTCAAAATCCAACTCAGACCCCCCGCTGTTTATTTTGTTCACTCTCCCTTTTTTAGCAATTATGTCACCAATTTTGGTTATGAGTCTAGAAACGACGAAGAATGTTTTCAAAATCATATTTTGAAAACATCCTGAGAAACTTCTTAAACTCACTACTATAAAAGGTGATGTCCCTCCCCATTTTAACTCAGTACAATTTTTACCTTCAACAACGCCATTTCGCACCAGATAAGTTTTTCACCCACAACTCCGAACTTTTACAAAGTTGAATACTCTGAGTATTTTCTCTAAGTATTTTTCTTATAAAAGTACAACATAGACAATTTTCATAAGTGATTTGCATCACCAAGTGAAGATCGGAAGGCTCTGCCTTTCAAGCACCCTTGTGCTACCTAGCCCTTCCTTGCTCAAAAGCTATCTCTCTCAAAAAACAGACAAGTCTGTAAAGACTCTGCGCTGCTATTTGGAATAAAATAGCTAAAAGAAACCAATCACTCTTTTTATTTTTTACTTATTTTTGATTATTGTAAGGCACCCTAAGGTAGTCTCCATAGTATACAGTCCTAAACAAAAAATTCACAAAAAGCCTTACATTTTCAAAAAGTGGTCCTTCGAGCCGTTGTGTTTGTTCTTTGTTAATTTAATTTCTTGAAACATAACCTGATTCTTGAAATTTTATTTTCCAAGAATAAAACACTTAAGAGACGAATTAGAGCTACTTGAAAAAGTAGTAATTTTTCACCTCTTGGTTTGGTCCATCCAGCAATTGCAAAATTAATTGGTCTCTTTCTGCAACATTATTCCGAAAAGTATTTGCAAGTCTTTGTCTTGCTTGGTCCTTTTAAGGAAACTTAAGAGGTTTTGCTGTAACGAAAGATTGCTAGGAGTTGAGGAAGAGAGGCTAGCCCCTCTTCAATCCGTCACATCTTCATCGCCTCGCATCAAAGTTGCGGTAGGACAGATTTCACTTTTTTTGATTGATCGAATTTACCGAAAACCGTTACACAACCGTTCCATAAAAAGTACTTAAGTCATATATGAAGGGTCGTAAGACCTTTCATAGAATGAGTGAGATGTGTGCGGATCCTGGTTCCTTTTCTAAGACGGAAAGAGCTTCTAGAAGTAGGACTAGAACTAGGATTTGTACTAGTAGAAGTGCAAATCGGGGACGCTGTTTAGATATGGCGCCATTGAGAAGCCGAAGTCCATCCAGAGGAAACTCTACCGATGCGATTTCTCGCTTTCTTGATGACAACATGAATAAATGGCATACCGTAGATATTTTAAATAGAACCATTACGGAAGAAGAAATTGAACAAGTCCATGTCGAGCTTCCTTTAGTTAGGGCCTTGACTATTGACCGTACAGTAGGTTTTATTTATTACAATAATAATTTCCATCTTAAAACTTTCAAGTTTGGAATGGAAAACATAGCTTCCCTCCTTATTAAGGCTTTTGGGAGCGACTTTGCTGACTTCCATGATGAACCTAACAATGTCTCTCGAGGCATTTTTAGAGCATTCATCAATGGAAGCGCTAAGTTGTTTCATAAAGTAGCTTCGGGGGTAGACAAAACAAGCGCACTTCCTCTCATGAAATTTGTAGCCATAGCCATTAGCTTTGGGCCAGATAGAGCTCTTTTCGCTCACAAGAATTGTGATCAGATGTGGGTGAAGTTTGAGCATGGATTTGAGGAACTCTATTTCTATGAGCACTTCACTGACAACTCCTTAGTCAATGCAGCGCCCTATCTCTTAAACCTTAGGGAAATCTTTAACCTTTACTTTAGAGATGGGAGATTAGAGCTCATAGGTAAAGAAAGTAAGGGAAATGAGAGTGCTTCTTCCCATCCTAACAGATCGGAAAGCACCTCTACAGCTAGTACCCCTTTTCCTCGTTATGTAGGCGTAGCTCCTCCTACAGGAGAAACTACCATTAACAGTTCCAGAGCTGTTTCTGAAGATAGTTTTAGATCAAATAAGTCAGAAAAAAGCTTTACAAGTAGGAATAAAACGACTCGGGAGCGTTCTCAGGAAACTCTTGATAGTTTTTATAGCCAAAGTAAGATGATTGCAAGTCAATCCAGAGACGCTACACCCAGTGGAGAACCTTTTCCCTCTCCAGAAATGACGGAAAAATGGTCTTTTTCTGAGCGATTTCCTTCTTTTCATTCAAATTTGACGCAAAAGCAATCTGAAAAGGAAACTCCAGCAAAAGAAGTCCATTTTTCTAGACCAGAACTGACAGAGAGATGGTCTCCCACTGAGTATAGTTTTTCTCCTCCAAGAAAGGAACAAAGTGAGGATTCATTTGGGGTCCTTTTAGACGCAAATGATACTCCTAATTCCTCTAACTTGAAGGAGAAAACTGGAAATTTTGACATTTCTTACGGTAGACGGGATAGAGTTAGCTTTAAAGAACCTCTCCCCTCTAAAGAAAATGTTATTGATTCTCCCGAAACCCCCTTAGAGCCTATAGACATGCAGCTTGTCTTCGATCTTGCTTATGGGCATGCCCAAAGTATCGCAGACGTAGCTCATGGCTATAAAAAATCTAGAGAACTTTCTAAAGTACCTCTTGAGGAGATAACAAAGGAAGAGAATGCTGATTTAAGACTTGATCTTTTCGATTTTTGTACGTTTGGGAGGACTGTTGAAGAAATTTTGGGAACTAAGTTCGCAAAAACTTTCTTTCCTAACCCTGGATCTCGAATTGAAACTAGAAACGCAATTTTACAGAGAGTAGTCAATGACCCTTACACTTTAGATGAAACTAGAAAATTGGCACTAAGTGAGTTAGGAAAAATAGATCATCCCAAACTTTACGAAGAAAACAAAAGATATACAGTCTCAGCAACTCGGAATTTGTTCTTGAATCAAGAGCAAATAGAAAGAAAGAAGAAAATGCCTGTACCAATCCTGGGTTATTCTCCTTTGCCACGAAAAACACTAAAGCTTGTTAAGTCTCTCATTGGCCAGTGGGGTCGATGCGATATGAACAATTTGAATGCAACACACATTACAGCTTACTTGAAAGAATTATGTCCTTTGATAACTAAAGAGCAATTGGCAGAAAGTAGTGCATACGCGTTGCTCCTAGCTGTAACCAAAGGAGAGACTTACAATTTGGTGCTAAGTAGCATGGACTCAGGGGTACCTTTTCTTCAAATTTGGGAACTTCTTTATAGCTTCCGTCCTCAAAGGAAAACTCAAGCAGAGATTTCCCTTGAATTGGATAGGGTTATAAGGGAGCGACCTAAAAACTTGACTATAGCTTTACACCAGATTCTTGGTCTCTGGGATTCTACTGGTGATAAGGATGATTCGTTCCAAGCACAAGTAGTTGAAGAAAATACTCTTTTTGACATGAGGAAACTTATTCATACTCACTTTGCATCTCAAGCATCTGGGGTTGAACTAATTTACAATAGCAAAATCGCAGCACAAGCTCAGGAGCAAAGAGACATGGTAAACATGAATCTAAAAGCCCCTGCTCTTATGCCCGGTTATATGCTTTATATGGAAGCAGTAAGCGAATTCGTTAAACCCGAGATAATTGAGATGAAAGGAACGAAATCACCTTTCACTATGAACCCCACCAAAAGAGCCAAATCTGTAGATTACATTAGACATAGAACAAGACATAGGACTAATGTTAGGAACAAGGGTCGAAGCCATTCACGTTTGGCAGCAAAAGTGAATAGGAATAGATCCAAGACCCCCGTAGGAATATCAGGACAGGACGGGAAACAGATAGAAGGACTTAGAATTTCCTATTCTGGTTATCGTTGTAAGTTGTGTAATCTTCTGGGTCATCATGCAAGAAACTGTCGAACATATCCGGGGCGTTTCCCCTCCATTTTGATGTGTTCGAATTGCAAAGGTTTCCACAAACCTGTTCCTTGCTTTTTTGATCCTTTTGAATACGACAACTTCTTTAGGGGTAGACCCCCAAGAAACCTTTATCGTCCTGCTGAGGATGACCACAGGTACGACAAGAAAGGTTTCTTGAAAGACGAACATAGGTTCGGCTGGATCAACCCTGAACAAGAGCAACGAGAAATCAGAAAAGGAAGAGTAGGAGATTGGAGGGAGTATAGCGTAGGAGGTAGACTAGAAGGGAATACTTACAACCCCTATACCCCTAGCCGTACAGTAAGAGGATCTAGTTACTTAAGTAATGTAGGTAGGAATTTGCCTCCTTCCACGACCACACCCAGTGGGGTCACTAGAAAGCAGGACTCTGGAATTGGCCCTCAACTTTCTAGGGAAGGTGTTTGCAACGTAAAGAATTCCAAAAACCACATAGAACCCCCTCCCACTTCTTTCTCTACACACTCTACACATACACATACACAAAATCATTGCAATATCGATAAAGGCTTTATGGTCGATACGGAAACTGGTGTGTTATCTCCTGAATACAGACACCCTTTCCCACAAACCCAAAACACTACACCATTACACAAAGGTGGAATAAAGAGCAATATCAAACCAAACGAATTAAACGAACTTAACGAACTTAACGTTAACGTTCTTCAGACCCTTGGTGAATCCAGTGGTCATTTGAAACTTAACACACTCGGTAATGTCGTTTCGCTACCCATGTCTAGTGCTGGTTCCACTGTCATTAGACTATTGGGATATGGTTTTTATGAAGACAATGTCTTTGAAAGACCATATGCAAACGAACTAAGGAACATCAGTAGCGAAGGCTGTTGTGTCCTTGACCATGTCCATTATGATAAGGTAGTCCGCGTGGGTGACAGGTCGTTGCGATCTTTCTTCGTGGATGGGATCAAATATGTGCGCATATATGACCCTGACACTGATCGCTTCTTCATACAACCTGTCCCCAAAGAGGGAAGCGACTTCTTCACAACTGAACTTGAAGCTTTTAGAAAACTCCACTGTGAACCTGATATCACAGGAAGGTTTCCTAAAAGGCTTTCAGGTTATCCTGGAACTGATGGAAAGGTTCAAACAGGAAAAGTCTATGATCTCTATAAGAATTATGGAGATATGGACACTAAGCTCATTATGGATGCCATCGGTATTCATTTTGGACTAATCCCTGATGACATTGACCCTCAAACAATGACTCAGGATGACTTGGATTATTACTTCTATGACAGAACTGGTATTAACCTCAGTCTTTTTGATTTGTTCAGGCTTCAACAATATCAAAAACACACTGGTAATACTAGTCTTCAAGGTACATTGGAATTAGAGAAAGAAGAGGAAAAATTTCTGGAACCTCAACCTCAGGAGAACCTATTACCTTTGAAAGTTTGTGAAAACAAACCTGAAAAGTGTAAGAAGTCCCTGGGGGGCGACAGAAATCTTTTGCCTCTGTTTCCTATTGTATCGGAAGTGAAAAAACAAGTGGAACAGACGAACAAAATTGAAGACAAACAAAGAGCGTCACCTCTTGTGCGTCTATCATCCCTTGGAACGGATCGTTTTGAACCTCAGATTGAACCTGAAACAGTTTACTTCAGCTTGGCACCAGGCCCAAGTGAAGAAGCTGCGGATAGTCTTTCAGAGGATTCACAATTTTGTGACTCTAAAAACCCTAAACATTTGCAATTAGAATCGGAAGACGACTGGTCAGAAGATTCTAATAGGCCTTTGTTAGGAAGTTGGCCTACTGAATCTGACAAAGATTCAGAAGTCATTGTTTTTTCAAAAAGACAACTGAAAAAGCAAAGACAAAAAGCCAAGAAATCATCTGAAAACCAGATGAAAAAATCCAATGATGATGAAGTCCTATCTGATTTGTGGGTCTACGAGTCTAGCGAGAAACTCGAAAAACTCCTTATCATTTTAGGATGGATTCTTATTGGTCTGTACCTGAGTGTTTCTTTCGATAAAGAATATGTACTGGTATACTCCATGTTTTCAATAGTCTTTGTTGCAATATGTGTGTATGCTCAGTACGTATTGCCTAAAAAAGAAAGCACAAAAGTACAGAATAAAGAGACTGACATCTCTATCATCTTTGAGGAGGATGGAAATACTTCAAAGACAAGAGAAGTAGATACCATCACTAGACTCCCTGTGCCCACACCACACATTAGAGTAGCCTCATTTAAAGCCTCTCCAGGGCCTGAGGATTATCAGTCCTATTCCCGAAAGACAAGCAGAAGTCGCTTTGATCCTTCCAGGACCACGCCTCCTGTTAGTCTTAGACAGGGAAGAAGACGAGTAGACAAACCACCAACACGCACAGGAAGAGCTAGTACCTCAAACTTCAACTGTCTTCAAAAACAGATGAAGAAAACAGCTTTGGCTCTAGATTATGAACCCACTATCTCCTCTGGGACATCTTCGCAGAAGAGAAGATCCCCAAAAGAGAAAAGTATTCATATATCTGAAGCTCGAGTTGTCAAAGTCATTGATGAAAGGCCTTACATCTATGTTACCTTGCCCAATGGTGACAAGAAACTTGCTCTATACGATACAGGAGCTAGTTGTTGTTGCATCAAACCCAGCGTCTTTGAACAACTTCAACAAAACTCTCTGATATCGTGGGAACCTGCTAACTTCAACGTAAGTGGCATAGTACCAGGAGCAATGGAACAGGCAAACAAAATAGCATATATCGATATACAACTGGAAACCGGATATACCCTGAAGAGTATCCCTTTCATTGTGTACGATTGTGCTTATGACATCATCATTGGCAACAATCTTGTCAAATCACACCGTTGGTCCAACTACTGGAAAAACGACAATTTCTACATCAAATTGGGACCCGTCCCAAGTAGAAAACCAGTACAAGCCCATTTCAGACACTCTGTTAAATCTACTAAAGGCGTCTCTTTAGCAGAAATAACATTGCAACCTCAGGAAACTGCTATGGTTACTCTGAAAATCCCTGACTTAGATGCAAACTCCTATAAGAATTGGAAGAGTAAAGATCTGTTTGTGGAAGCTTTGTTTGACAAAGGAATTCAAACAGAAACTAACCCTAATTTTGAAGGACTAGAAGTTTTGCCCTCTTACACTAAGATAGATAAGGATAGGGAAATCACAGTTACCATTCGGAATAAGGATTCCAAGTCTCCTTTGAAAATACCGGAAGGTATTGAAATGGTGACGGTAACCACGGTAGAGAAAAGAGTAGATCACTTTAGCCTACACGAATATCAAGCAGCTAGAACTATCTTTAATCAGATCCCTAGAGTGCATAACATCGAATGTTATTGCCATAGACCCCCTCTTGAGAAAACTGAGATTAGCATATACATCGAGGCTAGTGATCCTTATGGACAAACATCCACAAGGAATTACAGTAATTTTAGCGGTCCTCTGGAGCCTTACGCGCCAGGGATCCGTATTTTTAGACATTACGAAACTACTTCACCGATTGGAGGACAAGTAGCACTAACCATGCTACTTATCCCCGATCGTACAGGGAATTATGCGGTAATCAATGAGCATGATATAGCGAAGGCAAAGGAAACAATCCACAATGAGCTAGGCTCTTCTGGATTGCAACCTCTGTACTTTTTCTTAGATCCAAAGCTAGGTTTTTCAATAGACACTAGGATATTGGTGACCGAAATTTACACTGCATTTCCTTTCACATTTCTCCCCGTCGCATATCATCCAAAACATGAGCAATGCATTAGGCCTGCTCTTCGCAAAAATTATCCAGAAATTTTTGTGAACACTGATAGGACTTTCATTCATATTACGAATGGAGGAAGTAGGCCCCCTGAGAATTCCCTTATGAAGGAAAATGGTACTCCTGTCTTTAAAACAGACATTATGGGTGCCTTTTTAGTTATGTTTAGACATCGGCAAGATTTAGTGTGTCATTTCCATATACCTTTAATGGATAATGACTCTAAACCAGTTACTGAAATAGTTAAGGCTAGGTTGGTCCACTCCTTACTTACTGAGCTAAGATATATGAGAGTGCCCACTAACATGGTCATCTCAGTAGATGGTACCGATGCCATAACAGGACTTAAGTTAAACGAAAAGCAGATAGCTAGATTTCTAGATAAGGTAGCTTCTAATCTCCCCTTTTTCCTGCCCGCGAACCCTCGTTGTTCATGGCCAGGAGGAGTTAGACCGCTAAAACCGCAGCTAGTGGACCATATATTAGAAGGATGTAGGTGTTCATGTTGTCTAACCCACAACACTTCTGGACCTTCTGGAAACATGTTAGTCTTTGAAGGCCAGATTAATGAACTCATAGCAAGAAATTCCAAAGAATCGGAATCTCTTCCTTGTAAGACTAGTAATTTTAGTGATATTAGCGCTATTAGTAATATGAGCACTAAGAGCTCTTACTCTAGATTTGCACCAGAAATGCAAGCTGCCATTTCTAGTATCACAGGAATAGACTTTAAGGATGATATAGATATGCCCCCCGATATTTTGGAATTATGCGATGAGGATGAAATGCAGAAATTCATCAATTCCCATCCTGGATGTGAAAATGACGAAGATCTTGAAAGTCTTGCAGAAAAATTAGAGCCACCACAGAAAACAGATCCAAAACTTTTTGGTGATGTTGATATGGTAGGAATTCCTGATCAGTTCAGACCAGGAAATTGGCGAGAAATCATGCCAAACTTAGTTAATGATATAGAAGGCATTAAGCCAGAAACTAGAGAAGGATTAGGAAACTTGTTAGATAAGCATAAAAATACTACTTCTTTCTATCCAACGGACGGAAGACCTGTCTTCAAAAACGGGAAACCGGCTGTAGTAGATGTAGAACTAACAAATTACGACCCTATCTTTCTAAAGCCCTTTATGACCATGGGACCTAACGTGGACATAATGGACAATAAGCTAGACGAACTAGTAGGTAGGAACGAAATCATGCAAATTGAATCACCATATAATATGCCTGTTCTACTTACTCATCACAACTCATCAAACAAATATATTGATCCCTCTAAGAAAAAATATAGATTAGTCGTAGATAATCGAGTGATCAATAGTTTGATGAAAAATAAGAATCTTCATTCTTATTTAGTTAAGGGTTTTGATCCAGTACTTATAGCAGTAGGAAACGAAGCTGAATTTAGAACTACTATAGACATCACTAGGGCCTATCGAAGTATTGTTGCCTCAGATTTCTTAAGACAAATTACTGCATTTAGGACCCCTTCTTCTAAAAAATACCCCCATGTTACATGGACTTTTAGGAGTACATGTGATGGACTAGCTAATTTGCCAGGATACTATAGTTACCTAATTCAGTCAGCCCTTAGCCCGCAATCCAAGGCCTGTACTGTCTCACATATAGACGACTTAATGGTCTTCTCCAAAACTGAAGAGGATCATCTGAGAGATCTAGATAGTGTACTTACAGACCTTGGAAAGCAGAATTTCCTTATTTCTATGAGTAAATTCGAACCCTTCAAAAGACAAGTTCAGTTTCTGGGTCACATGATAGACAAAACAAATGTCTGGATTCCTGACCACAGAAAGAGTTACTTTGATGAACTAAAGCCCCCGAACACGAAAAAATCTCTACAATCTCTGCTGGGAGTATGCAACTACATGTCAACTTTCGTAGACAGCTACGCTATGAAAGTTGGGCCTTTGTACGATCTCTTAAAAGGAAAGTCGGATAAGGGTACGTTCTCAATGAACGATATCCAGATGAAGTCTTTCCTTGAGATCAAAAAATGCATCAAAGATGCAGAGAAACTCTACTTGATTAATACCTCCAAACCTGTCTTTATGGAATGTGACGCTTCCATGGTGGGTTGCGGAAGTGTATTATATCAAGAAGAGATGGACGAGACCGGGAAAATCAAGAGGAACATCATTCGCTACGGATCAAGAAAATGGACACTCACGGAATCCCTACACCACACATCGTTGGAAAGAGAAGCCATGGCCATACTTATCGGAGTGAAACAGCATCTGCTTTATTTGTCTGCTTGTACTGAAGCAATCATTAAAACAGATCTGAAATCTTTGATCACCATTTTGAGTTGCTACAACAATCCGGAGAGCACCAGAATGGCAAGGATTTCACACCGACTGTATAGCCTTCCCTTCAAATGGTCTCTCATCCATATTCCAGGAGTCGATCTACCTCTTGCAGATTGTTTGAGTAGGCTTTATACTCCATACCAGAACGCTTACTCAGACAGACATCTCCGATACCCAGACTTGAAAAGAGAGAATATCCAGATGCCAGACTGCTGGAAAAAGCCCGATCTTATCTTGACCACAGAGGACATCCTTGAAGCAATGAGACAGCACATCGTGTTTGTCGAAAAGTCAAGTATGCCCGTGAAAGAGAAAAGATTAAAGGCCCTACTGGACGAAATCTCTATATTGCACGAAAGGCTAGTCGAAGACGAGGACAACCTGTTAGGTAGGGTTAGTGACGATTTAAAATACGTGCAAAAAGTCAGGGAAGCTGCTAGTAAGAGAAAGGTTGAAATAACCCCTCTCACTGCAGTATCGGAAAGAGTATTGGTCACTCCTGAATACATCATCAAGAAGCAGAACGAGAACGAGAAGATTCACAACATCATCATGACTCTTCGAACAACACCAAGAGAGAAGATCCCCAAGGACATGTTGAAGAAATACCGACTACTCAACGACTCCATCCTGGTCACAAGGAAGCACATGGATTCACCTTTTGACGCCCCTGGAAACATCAGAATTGTATGTGATGTCACTATGTCACTATACATTCTGGCACTTCTCCATGTCATGTCATGCCACCCCGGCATGAATACTCTAAATCACTTATTCCGCAACACCTATAAGTGTATAGAGGCTAACGTGGCAGGATTAGTGAAACTTGTATGCACTGGCTGTAGAGCATGCAGGTTCCATCGGCCCATCAACAAGAAAGTCATACCGGAAGGAAGGATCCCTTTGCCAACTGAACCCATGGACACCTGGATGATCGACTTCATGGTCTTCAAAAAGGAACTCACATTCAAAGGACGGAAGATCACCGCGGCCTTCAACATCATGGATCTCTACTCTAACCTGCTCATCTCCTACTTGGTACCCAATCAAACAGCCAAAACCGTCATCAACTGTTTGAAGGACATTTTCCCCAAAATGTCCGTACCTCGTAAAATTGTTAGCGACAACGCACAGGCTCTTTGTAGAAATTCAGAAGTTCTGCATTTCTTAAAGACCAACAATGTGAGAGTGGTAACCACAACTACCCCTCATCACAGTGCGGCTAACAAGGTTGAAAGACTTCATAAGCTACTTAGGGAGTCTCTTCAACTAGTAAAGGAAACATTTCGAAGAGACAGCCAATTCGATATGTATCCTGGAGTTATCAGGATGATAAACTCAAGACCACTTACGTTATCACTCCACCCTAACGTAAAGGAGGTCTGCAAACAAATGGGCGAAGAACCTGGAGTCATCACGCCGTTCCAGCTACACTTCGGACTCAAGCCTCAGAAGAATCCTTTAATCCCCTTGGAGAACCAATTGGAACCGGAACACCGAGGAGCCTACAAGGACAAATGGCAGAAGATTCTGATAAAACATGATCAAATGCTAGAAGAGGAACTCCAACAGAGAATTGAAGCCTTCAAAGGGCATGAAATCGAAGTTGGTGATCTTGTACTAGTTAAGAACATGGTGGCTCACAAGGAACAGCTGAAGTACTACAAGGACCTCTACCAAGTTCTACGCATCGAGAAGTCAAGATATTACTGCGCACCTCTCTTCGGAAAAGGCAGACTCTTGGAAGTGAATGGAAACAACCTCAAACCATACGCTTACTCGGAGCTCTATAGCCTGTTGCCTCCAGAAATTAAAGTACTATTAGGCGAGAATATGTCCCCGGAAGAACTCAAGGACCATTCTCGAAAGGAACCTAATAGTAGGCCCATAGACTTTATGAGCCAACAATTCTGGAAACTTCCACCACCAATGCAACTACGAAGAAGGTTAACGCCGCAAAGCGTTAAATCAAAGCCAGCAATATCTATCCAAGACACGGACACACTATCTTCCCTATCTTCAACGACGACGACGGAGACATCAATCTTCAGAATTCCGGATAATCCTGTGGATCATCTGTCAGACATTTCCACTCTGCTACAGAACACAACATTATCAGGAATTTCCCAAGTCTTCACGACACCTAAAGGATTGGTCACCAGGAAACACGTCATACCCAAACAACATCACAGGAGGACGACGAAATCAATCTTCGAAGACACCGTGAAGACAGAAGATTATCAACGACAACTACAACGGACCGCCTTGAAGAAAGCGACAAGACAACCACGATCACCACCCAAAATGGTGACGAAGACACCAGACATATCTCAACGTGTCAATATGTCTCTGAACCCCACAGGAGATGGAACTAATCTTTTTGGATCACCACCAAAAGATACGGTCCCTACTCCTTTGGATCAGAGTTTGAATGATCATAATACCACGATACAAAGACTTAGGACTGTTTCGCCTTTGATCACACCAAAGCAAACACCTAATCTCCTTGAGACGGTACAAGATCTTTCAAAATACAGTAGACAAGGAACTTCATTTGGTCAACTCCCACAACCAAGGAGAAGACTATTTATGCAGACTCCTTCGACTATTGGAGAACCGTCGTTACTGACTCCCTCACCAGGATCAGTAAGGCCTGTCAGGACTTATAGCCCTACAACGCCTGCAAACGATTATTCTCTATTGACACCTGAGACAGTCAAACGACAAACACACTACACACGACAACCCCCTACACAGACGAATACACTAACACCAAATACACAGTTTAATTGGAATAGAATGATGTGGGATGATTCAACTCCAGCGGTTGGAGTTAGTCCTCGGAGCCCCGACGGAACAGTCCCTAGACGTATGACAAGTACGCCTAAGGCTGTACCTGGCTTACCCACACCATACACTACTCCAATTAGACGACCAGACATTTTACCACCCTTGAGTACTCTAAGACGAACTGAAATCATGACACCTGATACTCCCCCTGTGCAACGACAGTTGCCAGAAAGGGATAAGGTTCGTCAAAGAGCCCTCGAACAAAGGTTGGTACGACAACAACAAAATACTGGAGATCTGAGTATCCCTAACATTAGGGATATTTCTCCTCCAGTAAACCTGATACGTAGTCCTTATGGACAGACGTCGGTTTCGCCTCCTAGTTTTACTTTGGTGAGTAGACTAGAGGATGAAACACCGCCATCTGCTCTGTATAAGACTACGCCAGGAGAAACAAGTCAGCAGGCAACGGCCTCACCTCCGAGTTTTACTTTGACGAGTAGAATAGAGGATGAAAGCCCGCCTTCTGCATTAGACAACATCACACCGGGAGGGTTAAGTGCGCCCAGAAACAAACATGAAAGAAACAAAGGGTTCACTTCTCCTGACCAGGTGCAACCGAGAACTCATGCGCGTAGGCACTTACCTGATGTGCAAGTGCCTAGGCAACCTGATTTCCATCGGTACCCGAGACGTATACAGCAATTGAAATTGCTACCTATTCCACCGAAACACGCAAACACAAAACACACACCTAACATACCACAAACACCTTACACTATACCTACACCCAACACACCTAAGACACCTAAGACAAAATCCATACTTAAGACACCTCACACACCCAAGTCGAACAAGAGTGTTAGATTCAATCTACGAAACAGGGAGAAAATTTCTAAACCTGTCAAGTATTTTGGACCTAATTTTCTTACGACTACTCCACCCACAGAATAAGAAGGACACATCAGATTCTGTAAAGACACTATTGACTTTAGTATGATATTGCAATGATGGTAATGTTGTTATTTGGCTTTTCGCTTGTCGGATCCGACATAAAATAAGCCGTACGCAACCTAGACACCCCAGACCCCTTCTTTAGACACTTTCTGTAGACACTCTTTAGACATTCTGTTAGGAAGACTCTATTACTCTCTTAGATAG
>Ga0214208_1000008_pt1 | contig 28236 bp, 51 predicted proteins | sample TroBogEpilimnion_30_FD_153046 | JGI IMG/M metagenome (GOLD analysis project Ga0214208, IMG submission 153046) | Freshwater microbial communities from Trout Bog Lake, WI - 21JUL2009 epilimnion | ecosystem: Environmental > Aquatic > Freshwater > Lake > Epilimnion/Euphotic zone | place: Trout Bog... | reverse complement strand
ACCTATGGTCCGCGACCTTGCGGACAAGAAGCCAGTAGAGCAAGCAATGCCTGGTTCATCCATTGTATTTAACATCTACAATGACATGACCGCCGCAACGACTGCTCTTACTGAGACGGTTGACCCAGACGCAGTAGCACTCGGTTCTACAACCCCAATTACCGTTACTCTTAATGAGTATGGTAACGCATCTCTTACAACCCGTAAGTTGGAACTCCTTGCCTTCTCAGACATTGACCCAGCACTGGTTGACATCCTCGCGTTCAACATGTTGGACTCCTTGGACACGGTTGCACTTCAAGAACTCACTGGTGGCCCTAACGCCATCGGCGAAGTTTCTGGTAGCCGCGTATCTACATATGAAGGTAACTACACATCAGGTACCGCTGGAACCGTGACTGTTACATCAACAGACACATTCCACTCACGTGACGTCCGCTTCGGTGTTGCAAAGTTGCGCGCCAACAACGTAGTTCCTCGCTCTGGCGAGTACTACTGGTGCGGAATCCACCCAGAGGTTTCACACGACCTTCGTGCTGAGACTGGTTCTGGCGGATGGCGTGATGACCACAAGTACGCGTCAGAAGGCGTAAGCCAATTCTGGCCAGGTACTATCGGCACCTACGAAGGTGCAATGTTCGTAGAGTCACCTCGTATGGCCAACTTCCGTGATGGCGTTGGTGGTACTGGTGCATCTGGAACATTTGGTACACCAACCTATGTCAACGCTACTGGTGGTGTTCGCGTATTCCGTACGCTGCTCGCTGGTAAGCAAGCATTGGCAGAAGCGGTTGGAGAAGAGCCACACATGGTTCTTGGACCAATCGTTGACAAGTTGGGTCGTTTCCGTCCAATCGGATGGTACGGTCTGCTTGGATGGAAGCGTTACCGCGACCCATCATTGGTCCGTATTGAAACTACCTCTTCAATCCACACTGGAGCCTAGTAGTTAGATAAAAATTGGTGGCCCCCTCTTCGGAGGGGGTTACCTCTCAACAAGAAGGAAATATGGCGACATACACATTTACAATGCCTAGCACCCGCGAGGGTCCAGCAGGTTTTGACTCATTGTTTTATCGCTATAAGTTAGACCGTGCAGATTCACTCATTGTTACCGCGGCTGGAGTCCCCACCCAAAAGCGCACATTTGAAGTGTCAGAAATTACCAGCGCACAAGCCGCTGGTGGTTACGCATACATAGGTGGGCATGTTTACTCGATAACAGCCAACGAAGTGTCCCTGCTGACTACAGCGGGCTATGGCGCCTACATCACAGTTTCTTAGGGGATTTATGAACTGCAATCACATACCAAAGGTTGTTACATGGGGTATAGATAGAAAGCGTAATTGCAAGTCTATAGTTACCCTTTATGGTTGCACCAAATGTGACATTACTTGGAAGAAATTGCCCAAGTTTGAAGATAAAGAACCAGAGCATTTTCACGCTGAATACGTGGAAGGTTGCTTTGCTTGTAAAGTCAAGACATTAGAATTGAACCCTGGAGATGCCTCAAGAGTTAACTCAATGCCTCAGAAAAAGTGGGACAAAGAGTTGGCCGACTACAGGTCTGCTCGCAAACAAGGTATACAACCAGCGGGTACAACCCGCAAACATATTGACGAGGCAATAGCCGCAAGTGATAGGTCTGGCATGGCTTTTAATGCAGACACTATGGGTAGCGCCAAGACAATGACTGCTGAAAAAGCAGAAGTAATGAAATTCCTAGATAACGTCAAATAAGGAGCAAACAATGTGCGCTAGTTGCGGATGCGGTAAGAACGTCACAACCCCACAGGGGTTGGAGCAAGCCAATTGGACTGGCCGTCCAGAGGATAAGTACGGCAAGTATGATGGTGTAGGCGGAACAAACAACCCAGGTAATAGCAAGTAATTTAAGGAGCAAAAATGGCCGCAGGAGACGGACTCACAACAGTCTATCATCTTAATCGTCTTGCTGGCACTTTGCTCAATGGAGTGCCACAGTTAGACTTCAACGGTGCCGCCACAACATGGGGCAAAAACGTAACTGGAGTTCAAGTGTCTCGTGGCATTGACGCTCTAAACGCCATCTACGCATTTCGCAATGGTGGCAAAAACCTCTATCTTGATGTCCCTGGGGTTTTGAACATGATTTATAACAACACTATGGGACTTGGTGAAGACGAAGCCGCTCGGAGGATTGTTTCATAATGACATCCACACTTTCAGATATAGTCAATGAAACGCTGATAACCCTTTCTGGTTATACAGCACTTCAAGACCAGGCTACATCTTTGGCGGGCAATATGCTTGCTGGCGATTTAACTTTTACCACCAATGGCAATATTCAACTTTCCAAAGGGTTGGTTGAAATTGATGATGAACTAATTTGGATAGATAGTTATTCCAGTACAACCAATATTGCCGTTGTATCACCCTATGGGCGTGGTTATCGTGGAACAACTCCAGCCGCACACAGCGCTGGTACCCGCATAACACTTGCTCCATCGTTTCCCCGTTCGCAGGTAGAACGCAGCATTTCTGCTGCAATTGATGGGGTGTATCCAGATTTGTTTGGTATTGGAACAACCACATTTTCTTTTTCACCAGCAATAAACACGTATTCCATACCAGCAGATGTCATAGATGTAATTTCTGTTGCATGGCAAACTGTTGGACCCACCAAAGAATGGATACCAATTAAAGATTTTCGCCTTGATTTGGTCGCAGACCCAACTACATGGGCAACTGGCAAAACTATCACAATTTACAGTCCAGTAGTCGCTGGCCGAACTATATCTATTCGATATACAAACAAACCACCAACGCTAGTTAATTTAACAGATGTCTTTGAAACCGTAACTGGTCTTCCATCTTCCTGCCGCGAGGTTGTCGTTCTTGGGGCGGCTTACCGCATGGCAGCATATCTTGACCTTGGTCGCATTTCTACAGTATCCGCAGAGGCCGCCGCTGTAGGTGGTCAAGGAGCAAACCCAGTTGGCACTGGTGCAAATATGTCAAGACTTCTTAAACAAATGTATCAAGACAGACTTCTTGTGGAAATTCGTCGTCAACAAGAGCAATTCAAGCCGCGCGTACACAGAACCAGATAGGACAATAAATGACACTTCGCTATTACTCCAGTACTGCGCAAGATACAACTCTTACATTTAATATCACAAATGTAACATCAACCATGTCTGTAGGTTCCACCGTTGGCTGGCCAACTCAATACCCATTTACGCTTGCTCTTGATTACAACAACGCAAACGAGGAATTGGTTGATGTAACGAACGTATCTGGTCTTGTAGTTACAATAACTCGTGGTGTTGATAGTTCTACGGCTATTTCACACAACGCCGCCGCTCCTATTCGCCACGTAATTATTGCTCGTGATATACGCGAAGCCAATGCTCACGTCAATTCAACAATTGGCGCACATGGAGCACTTGATGTTCCAGGATATACAACCACCGTAAATACTGGTGGTACTACAAACCTCACCGCAACATCAACCACTCTGCAAGTTTTTACTGGTTCCTCTTTTGGACAATCTGTTGCTCTTCCTGATGTTGCAACTCTAAATATAGGTCAAAGATTTGAAATTGTCAATTATTCCAATTTTTCAGTTTCCGTCTTGACGTTTGCATTAAACAACCTTGGGTCTGTGGCACCAAATTCAAAAGCAATTTTTACATGTGCTTCAAACAGCGGAAATACAAGCGGTTCTTGGGTTTGGTATCTGTTTACTGGGTCAAAATTTTACACTGGAACTGCAACCAATGGTAATTCCTATGCCGTATTGCAAACGCAACCACAAATAAATCAGCCAACATTTGCAGATGTAACAGATGCCACAAAAGGTGTAATTGTAAATACCTCTGGTAACACAACCGCGACTACTGGTACTTTGGCAACTCAATTTACAACCGCCAAAACAGTCACAATTCCAGATGCAACAGATACACTTGTTGGTAGGGCAACTACAGATACTCTTACAAACAAAGACCTTACTTCGTCTACCAACAAGATTAACTGGTCTGCTTTTGCTGGCAAGAACGCCATCATCAACGGCGGTATGGACATATGGCAGCGCGGTATTTCTATCGCAATCCCTGCATCTCAAGTTTATAGTTCCAATTACAACGCAGATCGTTGGTGCACAGGAACGGGAAATACCAACCAAGCAATAACAATTTCGCGCCAAGTAACTGGAGATACTACAAACCTTCCAAACATTCAGTATTGCGCCCGCGTTCAGCGCAACGCTGCACAAACTGGTGTTTCATCTCAAGTATTTACTCAATCCTTAGAAAGTGCTAACGCAATTTCTTTGGCTGGCAAGCAAGTCACTCTTTCGTTTTATGCTCGCGCTGGCGCAAACTATTCGGCAACTTCCAACGCTCTAGTGCCTATTATCTACACAGGCACAGGTACCGACCAAAATGTAAATGCTGGTTATACGGGAGTGGTTTCAACTCCTTTAACAACCGCTACTCTTACAACCACATGGCAACGCTTTAATGGAACAATGACTTTGCCAAGCACGATTACGGAATTATCAGTCCTTTTCCAATTTACCCCAACAGGAACCGCGCTGGCCAACGACTACCTTGACATTACAGGCGTACAACTAGAACTTGGCTCAACCGCTACCACCTTCTCTCGCGCTGGTGGAAGTATCGGGGGAGAGTTGGCGTTGTGTCAGAGGTATTACATCAGATGGTCTAACATTTCTAGCGGATTTTTGGGTGGAACGGGTACGGGCGTATCTACTACGGTGGCGAAAATTGTCCACCAATTACCCGTAGAAATGCGCGTAGTACCGACATCTCTTGATTATTCCAGCGTATCTATTTTTGATGGAGCTGCAATTTTAACGGGTTCAACCCCAACGATTTCGGTGGGTGCGGGTACAAAAACAGTATCCATTGACAACACTTTGGTTAGCAGCGTTGTCCAGTATCGTCCTTATTTCAGCATTTCCAACGGTACGGGCTACATCGGATTAAGTGCGGAGTTATAAAAAATGACAACAACATTTCAAGCCTTTCTTAATCCAGACGGCACTTATTCAATCCACGCCATTATTGACAACGGCAACGACTCTTTTACTTCAATGTCTAAAGACACCTATTTTGCTCAACTAAATAGCGAGCCAACCCAAGCCGATTTAGATGCTATCGCTCAAGCCCAAGCAGATGCCCAAGCCAAAGCAGAGGCAGAGGCTACGGCTCAGGCTAATTTCACGGCGCAGTTGGCGGCTACTAATGCGAAGTTAGAGGCATTGGGGCTGACGGCTCAGGATATTGCGACACTCTTAAACGCGGCTAAAGCGTAATCCCACACCCGAAAGGCGCAATCATGCTCAAGGCAACAGTAAGTGATGGTAACCAATGACAATTAGCACAATAAGCGGCTACCACCATATTGCAGAAAGACCAGTATCGCCAATTGGTAAACCGTACGGTTCCAGTGTTACATGGACCAACAGTGATATTTTTTATGATTGTGCAATCGACGGCTTGCCATTTTGCTTTGCTACCAGCGAAAAGTATCCTTATGAACGTGCAACCGCCCAATATCGCAAAGAGCAAACGGATACCCAAAAAGAACCTGGTGAGCAAAGCATTACTGGTTGGTGGTTGCGTTCTCAATCGTCATTTCATTATGGTGCTGGAGCGCGTTACCAAGAGCCAATTATGGGCGAAAATGTTCAATATCGTTTTCACAAATCTGCTGGCGTTGAAGTATTTAATGCTGGTCGAGTTACACTTCTACCAGATGTAAGTCAAGTAAAAACCGTTGCGGGAACGCCGTTAATCATGTCTGCAAGGTATAACAACCTCGATATGGCATATTTTGCAGACGGTGCCAATCTTTATATGTACAATGGCACCACGGTTTCCACTGTTACCTGGGGTGGCACTGGAACAATTTTAGACATAACGAATGACGGCCAGTATTACTACGCAATCAATGCAACTGGTATTTATCGTGGTTTGCTAGATGGTTCTGCTGGTTCAAGCATATTTACAAACCCATCCTCGCTAGGTACGGTTACATCAGCCAAACTTGGCTATGCCAAACAGCGCGTAATTGCTGGCATCAACAATGCCGTATATGAGGTTGTCCCAATCTCAACCCTCAACATTGTTGCCACAAGCCTTGTATCCAACGTGGGCACAATTTGGACTGCTACCCCGCATAACTACAATGTAGGCTATCAGATTACCCTTGCTGGTGGTTCGCTTAACGCCGCCTATGCTGGCACTTGGGTTGTAACCTCAATTACATCCCCAACCTCTTTTACCATTGCCCACACTAACGCAGATATTGCATACGCCTCTGGTACACTTGGCACATCCGTTATGGTCGCCAACAACAATGTGCCAATTTATCAACACCCATCCTCTACATGGGTTTGGACTGGAGTCTGTGATGGACCAAACGCAATCTACGTTTCTGGCTATGCTGGAACCTCTGGGGCAATCTTTCGTCTCGCTCTTGACACCACTGGAGCAGTGCCACTGCTTAACAAAGCACTCACGGCGGCAGAAATGCCACAAGGAGAGTATGTAACCGCCCTTGGCTCATACCTTGGCAAGTATCTGATTATCGGTACCAACAAGGGTGTGCGTGTTGGACAGATTGATACTTCTGGTTGGTTGTCGTCTGGCTACATCACCTACGGTCCGCTTACCTTTGTCACCTCTGGTTTTGACACCGTTACAAACACAGTGCTTAATGGTTCGCCAGTTACTAGCGTTGCTTTCCAAGACCGCTATGCCTACTGCACGGTAACAAACTACATTGACAATGGCGACGGAACATTCTGTTCTGGGTTGGTCAAGATTGACCTTTCCAAAGAGATTGCAACTAACCAATTTGGATATGCAAGCCATCTTAGGACGCCAACCGTAACCGCCGCTTGTTCTGCCGTGGCAAGCCTTGGCCAGAGCAACCTTTTAGTAATGGGCTTTGCGGGCGTTGGTATTTATATCCAAAACAACAACCTTGTTTCTTCTGGTTATTTGCAAATTGGGCAAATAAGACAATTTACCCTTGAAGACAAACATTTTGAATTGCTCAAATTGCGCGTACAGCCAAATCAGACTGGAAGTCTAAATACATTTGTTGTGAGACCAGACCAAAGCATTTCTCTTCTTATTAACACGGATGACACATTTGATTACACTCAAGATTTAACAGCAATTGATTCCATTGACACCAGCCCACAACAGTCAATTGGTTTGAAATTTCAACTACTTGCCTCTGCTGGGCAACAAGTTGGTTCAGAGGATGTTTTCTTGGGTTATCAGTTAAAATCCACCCCAGCCGTTAGGCGGCAAAGACTTATACGTTTGCCATTGCTTAATTATGATTTTAACAGAGACAGAAATAATGCCACCTATGGATACAAGGGTGCCGCCGCTTTTAATTTAGCGGCTCTTGAAAACATAGAATCTGATGGAGACGTAATCACTTATCAGGATTTTAGCACTGGTGAGCAAGTTCGTTGCATTATTGAAGAACAAAAATACACCAGAATCACCGCCCCAGATAGAGCCTTCTCTGGTGATGGTGGGGTTTTGTATTGCACTATCCGTACTGTCTCATAAGGAATCTAATGAATCTCAACTCCTGGGCCGACTGGGCCCTTATTTTGTCAGGCTTTGGCGCTTTTCTTGGCGGCCTTGGAACTGGCTTTCTTGTTGTTATCCGCCACGTGGTTGACAAGAAATTTGATACTGATGTAAAGCCAGTCCTTGAAAACTTAACACACGCAGTCAAAGAACTCAAGCCTAACGGCGGTGGAAGTCTTAAAGACACCGTTAACAAGATTTGGGACACGGTTCAGGACCTTACAAAGACAGACGGTAATCACGAAGCACGATTGGACGCATTGGAGAAAGAGTGAAGTTTTTTCACAAATTAGCAGACCTGGCCTCGTACTGGTTGGGAACACCCCAATCAATGCTTGCACACGCGCTATGGTGGTTAATTTGGTTTACTCTCCCCGTTGAGCCAAATCCGTACTCGCTTTTGACACTTATCGTCTCACTTGAGGCCATTATCATGTGTATATTGCTGTTGAACTCTGACGCACGCCAAGGTGAAAGAGACCGCAAAGCGGTCAAGAAAGACCTTGATGTTGACGTGGAGACGAACAAAACGGTTAACAAGATATGGGAGCATCTAAAGAATGACCGACTATAAACCAAGACCAGGTGATTTGGGCATTGTCCGAACCAATGGTTTTGCAGCACGCTTAATCCAGTTAGGCACGTTGTCTAGGTGGAATCACGTATTTATCTATATTGGCAATGGTTTAATTGTGGAGGCTACGCCTAGCGGCGTACGCCTTGGCTATGTCACACAGTACACCAACATTGTTTGGAACAAACACCAAATCTGGTATAACGAAGAAGAGAGCCGCGAGGCTATCGTTAAAGGAGCCTTTAAGGCTCTTGCCAAGCCATACAATTGGGTAAATATCCTCACAATTTTTTTCCGTATTATCGGACTCAAGGTTTTGGCCAATACCAAATTGATGAAAAAACTAGCAGAGAAAGATGGCTACATCTGCTCTGAACTTGCCGAGGAACTTTATGTTAATACGGGCAATGCGCTCGTAACCAAACTTGCTGGGGTTACAACCCCTGGCGACCTTATCGAAGCGGTGGTGTTCATGTGACCGAAGTAATTTTAAGCAACCCAGGCAACTGGAGTGTTAACCGAGATGGCCATAAAATCATTCGTGGATATTTCCATAGAACCGCAGTAAAGGGCGATACAGCCGTTGGCGAGGGCGAGTACTTTCACAACCATTGCGTCAAGGCTTCATTTGACTTTGTAATTGACCTTAATGGCAAGGCTATTGAATCTGTCATGCCAAAAGACACAGCATGGGCTGTAAACGAGTGGGACGAGAACGAAATCTCTGTATCCATTGAGTTTACTGGTTTGAACGGTACACCGCTTACAATGGCCCAGATTAACGGAGCAATCCAAGCAATCAACCAAGAGACAAACCTTCGTCGTATCGCAAAGCACAGACTCTCCATTTCTGAGATTCCACAACGCCTTGTATCTGGCTGGGGTAACCACAAAGATGTCACCGTAGCCTACAACATTGCTGGTGGACACACAGACGGTATTACAGAAACAGAAATACAAGCCATTTTCAATGGCATAGTGAACTAGGGGAAACCATGAAAAAAACAATTATCTATTCGTACTTACGCCATTTGGCTGTTGGTGCTTACTTGGCCGCTCGCGCCTATACAAGCGCTAAGGGTATTTCAATTACCTCATTTTCAAAGGGTGAGTTAATCTGGACCGCTCAGGCAGTTTGGGCAGCGGCAGTACCACAAATCCGCCATACTGTTCCAGCATTTGTGAATCTCTACCTCAAGAAGAAGTTTCCAGCCCTTGGCATTACCTTGAAGGATTTGGAATTTTCCGCATCTCAACCAGATGTTGAAACAGACCAAGCGGGCAAATGACCGCTATCCAAATAACCACAGATGTCCTCAGTAACGGTGACCTTGGAGAGTTGACCCTTGCGGTACAGCATTTTGTACCCAAGATTACAACAGCAGTGGGAAAGCCAGCCGTTACGGTCAGCACCACGGCATCTCCAGAGGCTTGGGTTGTTCATCTAACCGAAGCAAATCGTAAGATTGGTGCTAGTGGTTACCACATAAGCATCAATGGCGTCCCAGTGGCATATTGCTCCCCAAGAGCCGCTGGACGCCTTTACGGTCACTACATCCCCGCATTGTGGACAAAAGCCACAATTGTCAAAGGCAAGGTAATTGTCCCAGCCCGTCTAGTACATGGAGAGTTATTCACTCCTGGCCTAATCACGGTTGTTTGCCACGAGATAGCAGAGATGCTTGCAGATGGCAATGTTGAGACCTATACCCAGCCTAACGCTAAGGGCGAAGAGTGGCTCCTAGAGCCGTGCGATTGGGTCTTTGGGCAGTATTTCCAAGAGACCATCAATGGTACAGTCTGCGTCTATCCGAACGTAGCATTGGATGCCTACCACACGCTTGGTGCTCCTGGTCCGTATGACCTGATTGGCAAGATAACTGCTCCTTTCCAGTTAATCAAGCCAGCCTACGCATACAAGAAATCCCCAACTGGTCCAGTACCAGTGGTCTACTGAATACCCTTAAAACGCCCCAGAATCGGTTTTAAGGCTACAAAGAAGCCCCACCAAGGTAATCCCTTGGATGGGGCTCTTTTGTCGTCTCTGGACTAGAAGTTTCTATTGGCAAATGGGTAGATTCTTAGTGTGACATCTGAGGTTGCGGCATAATTTTTGAGTTCTTCTGCCAGTTGTTCACGTTCTAAAAATGCTTGTGTTAGCACTTGAATATCCCGATTTTCTCGGTTGATTTCCCACTCGGTTCTGTTCATTTCCACTTCATCTTCACGGTCTTCGTATTCAAGACCATCGTTAAATCCTTGTTGGTAGCCTTGATTTAAGCCAAATTTGTTGCCTATTACCCATCCCCTTTCATGGCCTATTGAATAGGCCGATGATGTTCGCAATCTAATTTCTTCTTTCACAAAGAAGGAATTAAGTATCCAGTTTTTAACAAGATTTGACATCTGAAATCTCCTATATATAATGGGAACCAAACAGGTTCCCTATCTGATATCTATACGGAGACGGCCCCAAAGCCGTCTCCTATATCTCTTATATTTAATTATACACACAACCCAAACGGGTTGTCAAATATTGGTCGTCGGGCGTGCCCGACAGTAATTCTTATAGCGTAATTTGACAACAACCAAACACTGTGTCAGACTACCGCCATGACAGTACAAATTGACAACGAAGCACCATTACCAGAATACGCAAGTTACTCCGCAATCACCTCATACCTAGCCTGTGGTTGGGCTTACTACCTTGGACGCATGCTCAAACTCAAGGGACCAGATTCGGTTTGGTCCGTAGGGGGTTCAGCCTTCCACCTAGCGGCGGAAAATTATGACCGAAGCACCGTTTGACCTTGAACTTTACTGGGGTCCAGAGGATGGTATTCTCATGGAGTTACCCAAAATCAAGAGTCCAATTGGCATAGATAGACCTGAAACGGTCTACATCAACAACTCGGTCTACAAGATTTTCAAAGCAAGTGAGTTCCCAAATTTAGCGCCCCAAAATGGGGTAACACACATTGGAGTTTATTTTGACACAGCATGAGCAGTTATGGAAAGAGGCTTGGAAAGTCTGCCTAGGTGATAAAGACCTAAAGACAGCCAAGGTTGGTGGTCGTGCTACCAAGGCTAATCCCAACAAGGAAGACGTCAAGTGGTGGAACGAGCAAGGTCCAAATTTTGTGTTGGATTACATTGAGTGGCGTAACGATAATCCACATTGGAAAATCTGGACAACGCCAGACGGGCGTCCAGCAATCGAACTAGAACTTGAAGTGCCTATTGCCGATATCCAAATCAAGTGCATCATTGACCGCATCTTTGAGGTTGACGGCAAGTTGGTCATCATTGACCTAAAGACATCTTCAAGCGAGCAGTATCTATCATCACTCCAACTTGGTTTTTACAAGTTGGCTATCGAGATTGCTTACGGAGTAGAGGTCCGTTATGGCAATTTCTACATGGCCCGCAAGGCCGACCTGTCAGACTGGATTGATTTGTCAGATTACAACTACGAGAAACTTTCGTTTTTGGTAGCGCAATTTGACAAAGCCAGAAAGTCTGGTATCTTTATACCTAACCAAACAAATTGCAAACTCTGTGACTTTAATCAGGTCTGTGATTTTTCTACAAAGAGGGAGACAAAAGTTGATAGATGACGCAACCATGGGTGAGTTAATTGAGGCTTGGGATAAGGGCCTTATCACCCGTGACGAGTTTAGGTCTTTCATAGGCCTTCATACGCGCCCAGTACCAATGCCTGGTACTAGCGCACCTAACGAATCTCACCAACCACCATACGGAATTGTTTTTAGCACACCAGTTCAATTTGGTGGATTTGCTACAGACGACAACCGAGATAGAGGGTACTAATGGCTGAGGATTGGAAGTTACAAGTAAGTTTTAAGGTTGGTCAGGACATGATTAACGTCCGTGCCAACACTGGTGCCGAGTTGGCTATTCTGCTTGGTGACATTTCAGAGGACGAGTTGGCTACGCAAATTGCGGCTGTTGCAAAGCAGTTGAACGGTGCGTCAACACTTGCCCCTTTATCAACGGGTGGTTCCACTCAAAGCCAGGCGCCTCAAGCGCCATCAGGAACGGGTTGGGCACCACCAGTGTCAAATACACCAGTACCAACGTGCGTCCACGGCGCGCGAATCTACAAGTCGGGAACTTCGTCAAAGACGGGGAAGCCTTACGCGTTCTGGAGTTGCCCACTTCCACAGGGCCCAGAGCAGTGCAAGCCAGCAAACTAATAGACCAACCAATGTTCTAAGTCGGGGATTGTGTTTCGCCCAATCCATTGCTTAGAAACACTCTACCGCCCGTAAAGGCGGGCACGAAGTTCAAGCCTTCACGGTGGAGACCTAATTAACAACAAGATGAAAGGGGTAAGACATGAAGACATTAACTCGTTCTGTTGGGCGAGCATCAATCGGTGGCGAGCCCCTTCCTTCTTGCTATAACGCATTTGACAGTCAGCAGATTGTCTTGCGTCGCTCGGAACTGTCGGTTATCGCCGCTGTTCCTGGTGCTGGTAAGTCTATGTTGGCCCAAGCGCTTGCGCTTAAAATGAAGGTTCCAACCCTATACATCTGTGCGGACTCAAGCGCACACACAATGGCAATGCGTTTAGCATCCATGATAACCAATAAGTCGCAGACAGATGTAGAGCGGTTGTTAACAGAGGACGTGGGTTGGACTCGTTCTGTACTGGCAAGGGGAAGCCATATACAGTGGTCTTTTGAGTCCAGTCCATCCCTTGAAGATATTGCCGAAGAGGTAAAAGCATTTGAAGAAGTATGGGGCCAAGCCCCAGAGTTGATTGTGATTGACAACCTGATGGACGTAGCCACCGACGGTGGCGAAGAGTTTGCCTCTATGCGTGCCATTATGAAAGAGTTGAAGTATTTAGCCCGTGCGACAAACGCCGCCGTGCTAGTTCTTCATCACACATCCGAGGCGGTGCAGGGGACCCCTTGTCAACCTCGGTCAGCCCTCCAAGGCAAAGTAGCGCAACTACCTGCCTTGATACTGACACTCGGACAGGTGGGTACCACACTTGCAGTAGCGGTGGTGAAGAACAGGTACGGGCGCGCAGACGCCAACGGAACATCTGTAATGGCATACCTTGCCTTCAACGGTGAGTATTGCTACGTCAACGACATACCAGAGAACGCGTGAGGATATGACAGCCAAAAAGAAACCGCCAGTAATTGACATGAAGGCTTTTCAAGCCGTATTTGTCGAGGCAGAGCAAGTGATGAAAGCAAACCTAGTAAAACTTATTAAGTCTCGTCTTGATAAGGAAACCAATTTTGATGCCAGAATGGCATATAAAATCTGTATTAAACTAATAGAAACGGGTACGTTAGATGATGTTATTGCTGTTGATTCTGTGGTTCCTGAAACGAGCATAGATGGTAACGAGAGCGACACACAAGGCACGGGGAGCGGGGTACGAAATTGACACAAGGGACGAGTTCAGGGCAAGAGGCTACTCAGCCGAAAGGTTGGCTAGAGCGGGCTCCAAAGATGAAGGTGACGTTTCAGTATCCAAGTGGCTCCAACGAGAACACGTGGTTATCGAATGTAAAGCCCCAGGAAGTTCGGGACGTATTGATTTACCTGGATGGCTTAGAGAAGCAAGCCGCGAACGAGGTTTCTACGCTAAGGCGCGCGGTCTCAGCGAAACTAGCGTCTTACCAGTAGTCTTAATTAAAGCGAGAGGAAAATCTTTTGAAGATTCATATTTGGTCATACGACTTGGGGATGTGTTGTGAGTGAGTTACCAGATATTGGACGAGTCCTTGAGCATTACGGCTGGCTCGCTAACAGGTCGTCAGGTAGTGGCCCTATCACTTGCCCTTTCCACGATGACAGACACGCTAGTGCGGGCATCAATTTCAAACTTAACTTGTTCAATTGTCTTGCCTGCGGAGTCGGCGGAAATTCATTACAAATCATCGCACTACGAGAGGGAATAAGTGTCAACGAAGCACGCGAGTTCGCAAAGAGAATTGTTGGAGCAGGCGACAACCAACTACGCGAAGGACATAGATATGGCGGCGGACTACCTCAACCAAAGGGGTATAACCAGAGAAGCGGCCTTGTCGGCGCGATTAGGCGTAGTCAGTCAGCCTGAGATTGGACATGAAGCCTATATTGGACGCCTTGCGATTCCTTACATTACGAAGACTGGAGTTGTTGACATCCGATTTAGAGCGCTTAACCCCGCTGTTGAACCAAAGTACATGGGAATGGCGGGAGCAGTAACCAAGTTGTACAACGTAAAAGATGTAGAAAGGGCGGGGGACTGGATTGCGGTTTGCGAAGGAGAGTTGGACACGCTTACTCTTAGTAAGTGCGTTGGTATCCCTGCTGTTGGGGTTCCTGGGGCTAATAGTTGGAAGGCACATTACTCACGGATTTTGGCCGACTTTGAGCGCATATATGTTTTCGCTGACGGAGATAACCCTGGGCTTGAGTTTGCTCGTGGTTTGGCGAGAGAACTCCCTGTAACGGTTGTTCAGTTACCAGACGGGGAAGATGTAAACAGTTTTTATGTAAAGCATGGAAAAGAAGCACTATTAGAGAAAGCGGGACTAAATGAAGCACAAGTGTGACGTGTGTCTTACAGAGTTTGACACACTAGAAGAGTTGGGCAAGCACTTCCAAGAAGTGGGTGCAGTACTAACTGCAACAGCAACGACAAGGAGTCTGGCATGATTATTGGATTGTCGGGCTATGCCCAATCTGGCAAAGACACAATCGCCAACATTCTTGTTGAGAAGCATGGCTGGAAACGCCTTGCATTTGCTGACAAGATTAAAGAGTTCCTGCTTGCCACCGACAAAGGTGGTCTGTTAAAGACGGAGGTGGATACCTTTGGCTGGGATGCTGTTAAGCAAGACCCAGACATACGCGAGGCTCTCCAAATCCTGGGCGTAGCCGCCCGCGAGGTCTTTGGCGAATACTTCTGGGTTGACCAAGTAATGGCTCAAGTCCTTAAAGATGGTACAAACTACGTCATCACAGACGTTCGCTTCCCAAACGAATTAGAAGCAATCCGCTCTGCTGGTGGCAAGGTTGGTCGTATCTCTCGTATGGGCATAAACGCTGTCAACGAACATGAGTCCGAGCACGCTCTCAGCGGCGCCAAGTTTGACTTCTACATTGAGAACGATAACGACCTTAAAGAACTTGAGGAAGCAGTTGAGTTCGGCATTAGGGAGTGGGCTAAGTGACCCAACCCATATCAGTAAAAATTTATGGTAGTTCATACGAAGTTAAGTATGACTACCAATCAACCGAAAACAATGGTTTGTGCACGCCAGATAAAAATTTAATACAGATTGTGCCAAACCTACCAGCGGGTAAAACATTTCGAGTGCTCATGCACGAGATTGTCCATGCCCTTATCAACGAAAGTCCGTTAAGAAACAACAAGCATTTCCGAGAAGAAGAGGTCGCAGACCTGCTTGGTTTTCACTTCATAGACATGCTTAAAGACAACCCAGAAATAGTCAAGTGGCTAAATAAGGAGATGAAAGCATGACTGGTTCACACCCAAAAGTAAAGATTGAAAACGGCAAGAAAGTTTACGGACCATACAAAGGCTCCGAGCAAAACGGCGGACGTCCAGTTGAGGTCATTGCCAAGAAGGTTGGTAAGCGAACTGTCACGGAAACACAGAACGCCGCTCGTCATATCTATGAAGAAAAGAGTGGAAATACACTTCCCAAGAACGTAGATGTTGACCACAAGAACAACAAGGGTCGCAAAGGCGGTCCGAAGAATGACACAATGAGTAATCTTGACCCGCTATCTCATGGGGCAAACGTAGCCAAGGAGAATAAAGTGCGTACTGGAACCAAACATAAGAAGGCTTCTAAGTGAAGGTAATCGTCGCTATTAGCGACCTCCAGGTTCCCTACCACGACAAGCGCGCAGTGAACAACATAGCATCATTCATCAAAGAGTTCAAGCCCACCGAGGTTGCTACCGTTGGTGACGAGATGGACTTCCAGACCATCAGCAAGTGGTCACGCGGTACCATCATGGAGTTTGAGGGTTCCATTGGCAAGAATCGTGACGAGACATGTCGCATCCTTGAGCAACTTCAAGTCACTCGCATGGCTCGCTCTAACCACACTGACCGCTTGTTCAACTATGTTAGCCTAAAGGCTCCAGGCTTGCTTGGGCTACCCGAATTAACACTACCAAATTTCCTTCGCATGAAGGAGTTAGGAATTACATACCATGAAGACCCTTACGAAATCGCGCCTGATTGGCTCCTTATGCACGGCGATGAAGGTAACCAAAACTCTACTGCTGGTATTACTGCTCTTAATCTTGCTAAGCGTACTAACAAGTCTGTCGTTTGTGGGCACACTCATCGTCAGGCTGTTGTCCCTTATAGTCAATCTTACGGCGCTGATGATACTCGTACCATCTACGGCTTTGAGACTGGCAATCTTATGGACTGGTCTAAGGCTAAATATATTAAAGGTGGACTCTTCAATTGGCAAAAAGGTTTTGGCCTTCTCTATGTTGACGGCAAAACAGTTACTCCTGTGGCCATTCCTGTCCAACGAGACGGCTCATTCATTGTTGACGGATACCGTTGGGGGTAAATCAAATTAAAGTTACATGGGAGCGTATAGCGCCATGGTCTTACATTGTTGACAATGTTGCTAGTGAATATCACAAAAAATTTGATGTGTGTGATATAGAGGACATTCGCCAAGAACTGCTTGCGTGGTTTTTACAGCATCCTCGTAAATTTGCGGAGTGGGAAAACTTAGCGGAGAAAGATACAAAGAATCTTCTTTATCGCTCACTTCGCAATAGAGCCTTAGATTACTGTCAATATTGGAAATCAAAATCTCTTGGATATGAGTATGACGACTTATTCTTCTATACACCAGAAATGGTAGAGACATTACTACCAAGCGTCTTATTGGGCCATACTGATGCTTTGCCTTTGAACATTCTCGGCAAGTCGAAAACCACGACACTTGTGAGCGAGGGCAATAATCTGCAAGTGATGCTTGCGGAGATTTCCAAAATTTGTGTTGGACTTTCTGCACCTGACCAACAAGTGTTACAAATGCGTTTCGCATTGGGTTATGAATACTCCGATATCTCTAAGTTACTTGAGTTGAATACTGAGGAAGCGGCCCGCCAAAGAGTTCGTCGCGCTGTTAAAAGGATTATCAACGCTCTTGGCGGATACCGCCCTCAGATAGATGAAGACTCTCCATCAGAAGAAACGGACATAACTCCTGATGAAGAGCCCTCGTATGAAGAGTTGGTCTGAACGTCGGGCACGCCCGACATTAGATTTATTCCTTAACTATCTCCTTCAATGAAGTTAAGAAATCAATCATGTCCTCGTAATCGTCGTCAGACATGCCATCAGCCATCAGTTGCTTCTTGAGACCAGGTGCATTTTCTAACAACTCTTCGATATATTCTCTATTGAGTTTTGTCATTTACCTCTTTCTGTTATCTGTTGAGTAGAAGCCCTGCCCACGGAATACCGCAGGCGGAGCCGAGTAGATGCGGTTCATCCCACTACCGCAACATATTGGTGCTATGGCTTCATCAGACATAGACCTGATAACCTCTTGTGTGCCCCCGCAGGTTGCACAAATATAGTCATAACTGGACAGTATCTATCACCTTCCAATCTTCGTTCTGAAAACCGATTCCAAACTCAAGCCACTCTTCTGGCGTGAGCCAATAGAAAACTTCATCATCAAAATCATCAAATGGATGATTTTTGGTGTCGTTTCCCCAACCGTCTGGTATAAGCGCAAAGGTGCGCATATCCATCTCGCCAGAATCTTTCCACTTAACAACGGCGTCTCTCATTCTTGGTACGTCTATTAAATCTGCACAATTTCGGCAACTACAATCACACAATTGATTTCTCCTTACAGTTCAACAAGGGCAATGCCCCTTACTTGGTGGATGTCTTCTTCAAGGTGATATGTCCAACCATTTATGAATTTTTTGTTGTCTTCTAATCCGAAAAGATACTTTTCATTCATATAAAGTTTTACATCTTCTTGGTCTACACCTTCCACTACATCAAGTACCAATATAATCTTGCTCATGGCAGGTTCTCCTTCATTTCATCGTGTAGTCGGTCTGGGTCTTCTTCATACATCTCCACTTCGTCTGGCTCCATATTGCATCTCCAGCATGGACAGTAGTTCATTTTTCACGCCTCCACTCACGAGCAGTTTTTCGCAAATCTTCTGCATGGATAACGCTTCCATCATTTCTTCCATCTAAAACCAATGGAAATTCATCTTGCCCCCTAGCGATTATCATCCAATCTCCACGACATCCGCAGTCACATCCATCAACTAATCCTTGCTTTCTTAGCGTCCTAAATTTTGCAAGAGCAACCTTCTTAGGTACTTCGAGGATTTCTGCAACCTGAAAACAATTCGTCCAATTGGATATGTTGGGGGTAAGCGCAAGGGCTTTTCCAATCGCCGTAAGGAAATCCTCAGTAGAAATATCTTTAGCCTGCACGATTCTCACCCCTAGCGATAGCGTTCATAACATCATCACGGTCTAAGTAGAAGGCCGCTCTTTTATACGCTTCGGTTTCTGTGTATTCAGGTAATTCTCCAATCTCCCGCGCTATCTGCTCGCCAATCTCAAACCGAAACTCACAATAGCAATAATGCGCCGTTGGTTTATCGGGGAAGTAGTAAGTGCTTTCAGTTCCACAACCCGCGCAGGGTAAATCTTTTAGGTAACTCACTTCTCCACCTCACTTTGTTTGTACCATTGACTTAAAGGGTGATGCCGACATACGCAACCAAATTGACCTTTGGCAAAGCAAGGACTTTTACCCCTGCAAAATCTACGGCGCATACGGATACGCCACAGTTGATAGTGTTCTCTCACCTACATCACCTCGTCTAATCGTTGGGCTATGTCTAGATAGGTAGGGCAATAAACCAAGACTGCAATAAACCCATCTTCATCGGTAACTTGAGTTTTAGGACATTCCTTACATCTGCGAATACAAGTTGGGTCGTTAGGGTCGCATTCTTTGTCGCAAGCCGCATCTCGTTTCGGCTCATGCCTAACCAACACATCTCGGTTGGCTAGGAGAGAGGCGCGAAAGTTGCGACCAACAACTATTTCACCCTCGCCAAGCCAGTTAAGTTCGTAGTCAATCCACGCCAAGTATTCCTCGGTTGTGTGTTTCATTTGGAATCTCTATTCCATAAATATCCGCCAATTTGAACCCCTACACATATTCCAAACAAATTCATACCGATTATCGCCAGAGTTACGGCTGTCTCTAACATCCTTCTCTCCCTTCTATGAATTGCTCAGTAGTCATGTAGGTCTTAGTACTCATTCCGTTACCCCCATAATCGCTTTGGCTTGTGCTACTGATTCAGGGCAAGGATAAGACGCTCTGTATTCTGAATACTCGCAAATCTCACACAAATCACCCACATTTGTTTCAAGTCGCTTATGCCTCTCAAAGAACGCTTTGTGGGCGAGCCATGAGTTGTGATTTGGTAACCCAAAAACAAGGCCATCTGTAAATCTATTTATTTCTTCATAATCTTTTATCCCCGCTTCAACCCGCTTCTGCGCCTCTTGAACAATCTCTAGGTCGGTCATAGCAACCCCTTAATTTCAGATAAAACTGCCGTGTAAAAGAACGAAATCCAAAGACATTGTGGGATTGATAGGTGTTGATGGAACGAAAGACCTGCGAAGAACACAAGCCCTGCGGTATACAACAAACCAATTAAGAAACCAACAAATTTTTTCATTTCAACCACCGCACTAGCGGTGCAATAATTTTTTTCATTGTTTTACAAACAACCCTTTCTCGTTGCGCTCGCGGTGAGCATTGTCAGTGTATTTTTTTTGTGTTGAAACTACCACGGTAATGCCGAGTAACCCCATCAACCTACAATCCTCTATTGATGGTTGCATGCCAGCCATTGCCATGCGCTCTCCTGCGGTCTTACCGCCCCATATTCCCCATTCTAGGTTGTCGCGCTCCATACCCAGTTCGAGACATCTATCTTTAACTGGGCAAGCATTGCACAACTCTATAGCCTCCTTTGTCTTTTGAGTGACCTTGATGTTGCGTTTCTTGGGGTCTCCACCTCTAGGCAATACTGGGAACCATTGGTCAGGATTGGCCTTGCAGGCGGTCTCCAATCTGTTTTCTCCTATTCACTAGTGCTTCTTGGATGTTGATGTAATTGTCCAGATTTCTTATTATCCTGCCAGCAAGCCTATCAGAATCATCTTTGTTGAATCCATGATAGTACAACTTATCGGCAAGTTTCTTGCGCCTCTCAGGCTGGTTCAATCTTCACCTCAACATCTATTAAATGTCTATCTATGTCTTCGTCGGCATAGAAGTTGGCTAGGGCATCATCTTTGTCTTTGCCTCTTACTTTGTAGAGGTTTACTTCTGTGACTATGAACTCTTCCATTATCTTCTCCTTCTTCCCCATGTTCTGCTTGTGTAGTTCTTATTAGGTATTACATCTTTAACTTTTTTAGTCATACGCAGTACTCGTCCGCTTCGTGTGAACAACCGCAATCTGCCCAAGGGTCATCACAACATTCACAGAATATCAAATCTTCTCTGCTTGTTGCTGACCTAACTATTCTTTGGTCCATGTAATTTTTATTATCAATCACATGCCTAACTGGCTCGCCCATTAGCGCCATCCTACGGTATTTAGATACTCTGTAACTTCAATCTGCCCGCGTCTGCGGGTGTTTATTTGCACGGCCCTAACGGCACCGTAATATCTTCCACGCCCCAAATTGGCAGTTTGTCTTATGTAACCACGACCATATCTGGGATAAACACCAAGACCTCTCATATAATCTCTCAAATGTCTTGCGTGTGTTTCTATCTCAAAACCCGTAATGAGTTCAAAGTAGACGACGCCGTTGATTTGCATATAAACCGCGGCTGCATTTGGCAACCACGAAAAGTGTGCTAAATCGGTTTCATGCATTGCGCTTTGGCCAATGTAGTTTTTATTTTTTACACTATGTTTCACCAGTGTCATTGAATTTCCCTTTCTTCACCCATTACGTGTACGATTGTCCGATACTCGCTCAATCTAATTAATTCAGGGGTTCCTGTTCTGCCACTCCTAAGGATTATCTCGCCCGTTGAAGTGACGTAGGCTATCACATCATTGTCGGCTGAGTTTGGTTGGTAGTTGACGCCTTGATAGCGCCAATAAAGTCTACCCATATTGGTTATCGCGTAGTAAATATATTCATCTCTAGCATTTGGTAATGCGGCAAAACGTGGTATAGTGTCCACCGAGGCGTGAAGATGACTCACATCATGAAGCATTGTCGGCGGTGATGAATAATAATAATCTCCCCTCGTAGACTGTGGTGTGACCATTATCTGTCCAAAATAATTTCTGTTTTTAACCTTGCTTTTTACTCTTTCCATTTATTCGCCTCTTTTCTAGTACACATGGTAAAACCTACCATTCACGTGGTTAATGATTCTTCCATTTGTTATGTAATCAAATCGTGAAACCGAATTTGCCATTGATGTGGTCCGCAAATATTCGCCAAGAAGTGCTACCTCTTCGGCCCATCGCCCAAGAGCCGCTGGACGCCAATAAATATCTCCGTTTAGCATTAATGCAAAAATAATCGAACCGCCCACCCCTCCCGAAACGGGAAGTTCTAATGGTGATTCCTCTCTCATGTAGTGAGTAAACCCGTTGTTTAATCTAACTCTATTTTGTCCTTCTGTTGCAAGATATGGGTGGGGGAGGCGTTCAACGTCTTCTGGAAAATGAATCCGTTGACCTAAATAATTTTTATTACTAACCCTACTTTTTACTCTTTGGCCCATTAGTACCAACTCCATCTTTGCCAGTGCTCCCAAGCCCTACAGGGCGTTATGTATCTATACGAAATGTAATTAAGTCCACGAAGTATCTGCTCCGTAGGTGGGGTTAACGGGCTGAGACCAAGCAACTGAGGGATTCCCCCTGCTTTTAGACCCTGACTTGTCACTGTATCTAGTGCTTTAGGGTCCCAACCCGATTCCTTACCCCATAAATTTTGGAGACATGCGAACTGTTTATTTGTCCATGCTTGTAATTGGTCATAGGAGAAAGCAAGACTGTCTGTGCGAGTCCATGAATGTTTAATTTTTTGTGTTGAAACATGTTGGCTTGCTACATCTGTCCTAGACCCGTTGATGCCCATACCAATCAGGAGGGCAATGGCGGAAGCCAAGAACACCCAAAGGGGCCAGTTATCCGAGCGCCCGTTACTCATTATATGCCTCCGAAGGTAGGGCTCCTGCGAGCGCTTCATACTTCTTGGCTAGTTCCCTCTGACCCGCGTTACGGGCGAGTTCTGCCCTAGCAAGGTAATACTTTCTCTTACCTGGACCAATGTACTTCACTGGTTCGTTCACATCCACAATATCTCCTAACTCGTCGGGCGTGCCCGACATTCCGAAAGGTGGGTGGGCTACCGTATAATCTACAAGACCAGTAGCCCACTCTCTTCAACGCGCCAGTATTAGGCGGTGAACACCTCTGTGTATCCCCGCAAGCGGCTCTCGCTTGTGGTTACGCCCGTTTGGACGTGCTTGTACTTGCCGTTTGGCAACTTCACCCATACGGATGAATCCTTGAAACGGCTGTTGCCCTTCTTTGCCTTGACGATGACAACCTTCTCAGCGTTGTGAGCGTCGTCTAGGGCATGTACTGCTGATACTGCCGCGGCGTGAGCCGCACTTGTATTTGCTGACATGATTTGTTCCCTTTTCTGTAGTTTGATTTGACTAGTCCAGTCAAACATCCTAATACCGATTTGGTATCAGGAATTCTAGTATCCCGTATTTCTCCTGCCTGGCACAAAGCACAGGCAGTTATCCATAATCGTGTCGCACTCCACACAGGTGTTACAGTGCTCACAATATCCAAATGTCCACACCCTGTCAAAGTCCATGACCTTTTTGCAAGCCTTGCAAATTATGTCTATGGAATTATTGTCAAGGTCGTCCCAACCCGCATCTTTGTACTCAATCTGCTTTCGAGTGGGTTTAGTATCCCCACTCCCCGAAGGCGAGTTGTTCTTCGTAGTAGGGATTGGGATTGGTACTTTTGGGTCACGCACCACCCCATCTTGGTCCACCGCAACCTGATGGGTTACGCACCACGGATGTGAGCCATTGGTGCCAGCCATGCTACATGACGGCGCCATATGGAACATTGGGTTGCGACCATAGGCATCATTCCACGAGAAGTCGTGGGTGAAGCAGTAGGCCCACTTTGTTTTGCGCCCAATGGCCACACATTCTTTCTCTACTTGGTGGTAATAGACCTTTGTCTGAGCCTGCTTTGCGAAGTCGTGCTTGTTCATTAGGATGTAAGAGATTTCCTTCCTGCCATCCTTCGAACGAGTCATCATCCAAACTGCTTTTGGGTCGCTCTCCGTCCATTCCAACTTCTTATCGAACCTCATTGTGCACAAGAAGCAGTATGGAAGGTGACCGTTACGGTCATCTACTGGGTGGGTGTTATCTTCATTGTCGCATTCCGCTGGCAGGTACTCGCCTTGTTGAAATATGCCCAAGATTTCTTCATCTCTTCGCGTATTCACGTTCCAGCATCTTGTCAGATAGGATTCGTCTCGGTCTTGATAGTATTTTTGTGTTGGTGGTGGCGTAGCCCTGCGACTACGTGCCCCTCGGTGATAAGAGTTCGACCACCATATCCCGTCAGCGTCCTCATTGCCCGCCGCTTTATTGAGAATATAGAAGTTCTTTTTGGCGGCTGGGTTCACCGTCAGCACCACTATCTTGCTGGGTTTTACCCAGTCTTCTAATAGATGTAGCATGAAAGGATTGTCGAGAGCACGAACGCCACCGATACTTGGCAGTAAGTCTTGGGCAAAGAAGGCGGTATCAGAGCGAGTCTCACCCTTCTCAAGAGTGACCCCCAAGATTCCGTTATGCCCAAGATAGGTAAGCGGGTCGTGAGCCAACTGGAATGGGTGACAGTTATCTACTGTCTTGGTTCCGTGCGTAGCGATACGGCAGTGCCACATTGCATAGCCGTCAGGGTGTTCAGCCCTGACTTTCAGGAAATCGTCAATGGATTCATTGGCGTTCATGGTGCGCTTGGAGATAATCTCCGTGTCGCTCACCATAATCGCGTAGCCAAATCCATCAGGATTCTGACACGCTCCGTCTAGTAATTCATCTTTACTGGGTGTTTTCCCAGGCGGAATTGCAACTAACAAGCAAATGGTACACCTTCTCTCTATGCTTTGATTTTGAGTACGTCTAGGTCTTTGATTTTCAGGTCTTTGATACTTGGCATACGCTCGTACAACTCAGGGTAATCTCCTTGGCGATTGGTTACCCAATTCGCAAAGGTCTCCCAGTCATACCAGTTTCCTTCTGCCGCAATATCTCTTGTGTACTTGGCAATAGCGTCAGCCATTCCAAGGTACGCCAAGATACTTTCTTTCTTGGTGGTGCCACGCATGAAGCGCATTTCAACCGTTGCTGGTTTAGATGTGTTCACTGCGGTGTATTTCTCACCACCTCGGCTGTCTCTATCCATCTTGTTGGCAAGGGAAAAGACTGGCCTATCCCACTCGTCAAAATCCCAACAATCATCGAACTTTGAGTAGGTACTACGTCGGCCACCGAATTTCATCATCATCTCTGAATTGCGATAAACCAACTCAACAAAACGGTGCAAGTGAGCCTTGTCTTTGAAACCGTCACGACCTAGGTGGATATGGAATCCACAAGTTCCTGGGTCCCAACTGCGCCCGTTGTACACGTCCCTAACTTTGCCAATGGTATCCCACAAAAGTGGTTGGTCTCGGTACTTCTCATAAGTGTGAGGCTGAGTTACTAACTCAATACCACCACCGATAGAACCGTCAGACTTTGATTGAGCAATCTCGGTTGTTTGAAGTTGTGCTCTGACGAACTTAGCGGCTTCGTTGACATTAGAGCCTGGAATTTGAATCTCTAATTCAAAGCCCATCCACATCTTCTTCGGCTTACTCTCTTCGTCGAAGACACCACCAATGTCGTGGAATTGGAGGTGCGGCTGGCATGAATAGTTATGGATTGGTCTATCCTCACTACCGTTACCGCACTCACAGCGTAGCCTATTGCCATCTTTGTCGCGTTTGCAATAATTGCAAATTGAGTTGCGTGAAACGAACTTTTCGTTGCCACCGCATGCACAAGTCCAAAAGTATCTATCAAGACAATTAGATGCTCTACATACTATTGAACTTCCAACTCGCACCTGCCAACTGTTCCGTGCGGTTTCAGTGTAACGAGTATTACATTGGTTACAACTATCGGCATTAGTGGCGCACTTGTAACACGCTTTAACCATTGTTGGGTGTGCGCTTCCGTCAACGCGAATGTCTCTTACAACCTTATAAAGTTCATCGTCTTCAAGAACACCGCGTGAACATACTTCGCATTTTTTTTCAGCCATTTTGCATTTCCTTTTTCTCCTTTGGTAGATTATCTGTTGTCGGGTACGCCCGACACTTGCTATTTAGTTTTTTTAATGCGGAAAGAGTAGGTCTTTGCAGAATTGTGACATCTGCGCGACTGGTACTCTACATTGAGCGGGTGTTGTTGTATGGTTTGCCCATAAGAACAAGCCTATCAACCCTGCCCAAAACGCAATCTGCGCCAAGCGACGCACGATTTTTTGTGTTGAAACGCATGCCGACGTGGACTTTGGGATAGGTGCATTGAAGCACTCGTCACACGCTGAGTGCATACATTCCCAGTTGTCATAGCATGGCTGGAGTTGCTTAACTCTCAAGTCCCATGGTTCCATCTCTAGTTCCATTCGGGACCTGCTAACACTTTCCAAGCCCAACGGCGAACACGCTTGCCCACCCATTGAGCATTGGCGAGATAGAACCAAACCTTAACCATTATTCCACCTCGAAATCTTGAAGAACGCGCATGACCGCATCATTGAGTTCTTCTTTCAGTTCGGCTTTATCATCTTCTGACAGGTGAGCCACATCTTTCGCGGTCACCCTGCTAGACCACCAATAGGTTGTCATTACTTGTTCTCCGTTCTGTCGGGCGTGCCCGACGGTTGTTGTGGTTTTTCTGTTTGCTTAGCCTTTCCCGCTGGGTGGCGACTCATGCTCAGGACTATGGCGTGTTCACGCTCAAGTCTGCGCAGATACCACTTCATCTTAATCCATCTAATCAAGAGTCCATGTCCCCTCTATCGCGTAACTCCTTCTCGCGCAACGCCTGCGCCTGTTCTTGCTTCACGCGCTCGCGCTCGGCACGTTCGGCTTCAAACCTTTCACGCTCGGCGTACCATGCCAACTCAATGGCGATAACTGCGTCTAAGTCCTCTTCCTTAATAAGTGGTCCAACTTTCAGACCTTCAATTACTGGCTTCTCGCGCAGTTTCCTCTCTGCCCTTAAGTGGGCTTGGCTTGGGTTACCGCTGGCAGTATCGCTAAGGCGAACCGCAGGTGAACCTACCGCCCTGCCTGCCATGCGAACCTCATGGACTATTCCTACTGTCATTTTAGCCTCGCTCTCTGTCGGGCGTGCCCGACGCTCTAGTGGATTTATTAAGTTGTATGGCTATAGCCTATCATGGCTAGAAACCTGTGTCAAACGGACAGATTATCGGCTGCCTTACGAATTACTTTGGTGGCGTTATCTAGCATTATCACGCCCGAAGTAAGTTCGGCTGGTCTGCCGTCTGCGTTCATAAAGAAGTCGTTAAGAACTTCCAAGATACGCATGGCGCACTCGCCTTGGTTGAAATCCTCGCACTCATAATCGGAGATAACTTTCTCGATGTCATCAAGGAATGGGACATTGGTAACTGCGGTGATACTCATTTCTTACTCCACTCTGTCGGGCGTGCCCGACGCTAGGCGATAAGTTAATTTGTTCATGGCTCAAGCCTACCATGTGTAAAAGTGTGTGTCAATGGGACATGAATTATCACAGCATGAATCAGTACAGCATGAATCAGTACAGCATGAATCAGTACAGCATGAATCAGTACAGCATGAATCATCATCCATCAAAAATTTTGTGTTGGTTTTTTTGTGTTGGATTTTTTGCCTGCCTTTGTCTAGGCATGACAAGGCCCCCGTACTCTGCCGAGTACGAGGGCTGTCACTTGCCGTCTCGGGTTGTCCCGTGGGTACTCACTTCCCCATGCTCGGGCATTACCGTTTGGCAATTCTGTTAGGCGTTCGCTGGTACCTTCTTCATGGCGTTAGCCTTGATTAGTAGCGCGGTGCTGGTCAACTTGCGGGCAAGTTTCAGAGCGTCATCTTGCTCAAGTTTCATACCCCACGCGAGGAGATAATCGCTGATGTTATCAAGTGTGAGGTCATCTTTTGCTGAGTCGGTGGCTTCTGCTTCCTTCTCGCTGGCTGTTTTCTGTCCGCCACGCTTGCGCTGAGGCTTCTCGGCAATAATCTCGGCGGTGGTCTTTTGATTGGTTGTCATGGCTTCCACGGCTCCCTCCACGCCTAGAGGTGCGTCCCCGCCTTTCACATACCCGCGGAAGGTGGAGAGTAGTTGCTCATACGACTCCCAATCCTTGCGTACTCCATAGATGGTGGCTAGGTGGATGACGAATTCTGCATGGTCTGGCTTGAATGCTGGATTTTTAGCCTTCTTGAAAGAGTCACGCAAGGCACGGACAGTGAGGCTCTCGCTGACGGTGACTTGTAGAACTTCGAACTTTCCTTTAGTTGTTGTTTCGGTGAGTGTTGAGAGTACGGCGACTAGGTGCGCATTGCTCTCGTCTGTCTCGGTTGTTGTTGCTGGTACTGCCTTAGGTGTCTTACTCATTGCGGTTTCCTGTTCTTGTCGGGCGTGCCCGACAGGTTAGAGATTAGGCGAGACTATCCCGACTAATCGGATAAATTGGTGCTATCTAGTTGATAAGGTACAATTCGGACATTTCGCTCGCGCTACTGGTTCGATAGGAGAAGCGTCTCACACTGGGGTCCCTGTG